>ERZ1106961.10-NODE-10-length-204059-cov-16.830739_pt1 | contig 204059 bp, 165 predicted proteins | sample MGYA00403680_ERZ1106961 | MGnify/ENA primary metagenome ERZ1106961 (study PRJEB35170, sample SAMEA104062419) | human gut metagenome | biome: human gut; feature: human-associated habitat; material: faeces | place: Denmark | collected 2012-06-08 ... | reverse complement strand
CCTCGTCACGCCGATGGTACTGCGTAACAGTGGAAGAGTAGGTAGCCGCCGTCTTAGGTGAAAGGAGTCAGTCGAAAGATTGGCTCCTTTTTTTGGTATATACACCAGCCGTTGTAGAGATGTGGCACGCTACGTCTTTACAAAGAGGGAACGTGGATAGATTAGTCGTTTATTTCTTTAGCTAGAGATTCCCGTAGTTTCCGTACTGCCGTGGCGATGTGGGCTTCTAATGTCTTTACTGATATTTCTAGGATATTTGCCGCATCCTTATATTTCATCTTATCTTCACGGATCAGTTTAAAAGCCATCTTGCATTTATCCGGGAGCGTATTGATCGCCTCATTTAAATGATCGATGCATTCTTTAGAAATAAGTTCTTCCTCGGGCGTAGTATCGGTATGTGCGAATAAATCGATCGTATTCTCATCGATCTGGACTTTCTCCATATGTTGTGTCCGGTATAGGCTGATGGCTTTGTGGCGGGCTATGCCATAGATATAAGAATCGAAGTTAGAGATCTCCGGTAATGACTTTCTATTATTCCAAAGACTTAGAAATGTATCAGAGACAATTTCCTCAGCTTCTACAGAGGAAGGCACATAAAGGGATGTAAACCGCATTAGCCTCTGAAAATAGGCTAAATAAAGCGATTTAAAAGCAGTTTGAGAATCGGATAGTGCGATTTCACAGACCCATTGCATTATTTCTTTGGAGTGTTTTTCCAAGTAACTAGAATCTTGTTAACTTATTTCCCTTCTAAATATATAGTCGCAAATGTATATAAAAACCCTTAGTGGATCTCTCTCTTAAAAGAGAAATACTTGATGTTAATTTCAACCTAATTTCATATCTGGTTGTTTTTGAATCTAATCCGCAGGTTGTAACATCATTGTAATATGTATGTAACGGATGCGAAATAATTGTTTCAGAACTTTGCGCAAGAATTATAACAATCAGTATGGAAACATTTTATTTGTTCTTGGTCATATTTTTGTTTGTATTGGCCATCGTAGATTTATCGGTCGGTGTTAGTAATGACGCCGTGAATTTCTTGAATTCAGCTATCGGCGCAAGAGCCGCATCCTTTAAAGTTATTATCGCTATCGCTGCCGTGGGAGTCTTTGTTGGTGCGGCGTTATCCAATGGTATGATGGATATTGCCCGGCATGGTATTTATCAACCCCAGCATTTTTATTTCTCGGAGATCATGTGTATCCTTGCGGCCGTTATGCTTACGGATGTGGTGTTACTGGATATTTTTAACTCGTTAGGTATGCCGACCTCGACAACGGTTTCCATGGTGTTTGAGTTGGTGGGTGGAACGGTAGCGATTGCCTTGGTAAAGATCGCTAGTTCTTCAGGCGCTTTGCAATTGGGGGATCTGCTGAATACAGAGAAGGCTTTTACCGTGATTCTGGGTATCTTTCTTTCTGTGGCGATCGCTTTTTTCTTTGGTGTGATCGTGCAGTATCTGTCCCGGATCTTGTTCTCATTTAATTATAAGAAAAGTTCTAAATATTTTATTGGTCTGTTCGGAGGTTTAGCGGCCACTTCCATCATTTACTTTATGCTGATAAAGGGACTGAAGACAAGTTCTTTTATGACGGGTGAGTTCAAGGATATGGTGTATGCCAATACGGGGATGATCGTTTTGGGATGTATGGTATTTTTTACGATCTTGATGCAGGTATTGCATTGGTTGAAGGTGAATGTATTCAAGGTGGTCATTTTGATGGGTACGTTTGCCTTGGCGTTGGCTTTTGCCGGGAATGACTTGGTGAACTTTATCGGAGTCCCCTTGGCTGGCTATTCCTCTTATATGGACTTGATGGCGCAGGGAGGGACCACTACCACGGATACATTTTTGATGACTTCCTTGTTGGGACCGGCCCAGACACCTTGGTATTTCTTGGTGGGGTCCGGGATCGTGATGGTAATCGCCTTGGCTACCTCCAAAAAGGCTCAGAACGTGGTGAAGACTTCCTTGGATCTGTCTCGTCAATCGGATGGAGAGGAGTCTTTTGGTACATCGCCTGTCGCGCGGGTATTGGTACGGAATTGCAGTAATATATCCGCTACGATATTAAGTATCGTGCCCACTCCGGTTAAGAACTGGATTGATAGCCGTTTCGACCAAAGCGAGATGATCATGGATGACAAGGCTAGCTTCGACTTGGTACGTGCCTCGGTTAACGTGGTTTTGTCCGGATTGCTGATCGCTTTGGGAACCTCCTTGAAATTGCCTTTATCTACGACGTATGTGGCTTTCATGGTCGCTATGGGTACTTCGTTGGCAGACCGTGCTTGGGGGCGTGAGAGCGCCGTATATCGCATCACAGGCGTATTGTCCGTGATAGGTGGTTGGTTCATTACGGCAGGGGCTGCTTTTACGATCTGTTTCATCGTCGCTCTTTTGATTTATTGGGGAGGTATTCCAGCTTTGGTCGCTATGATTGGTTTGGCGATCTATTCGTTGGTTCGTAGCCACTTCGCTTATAAGGCTAAATTGCGGAAAGAGGCATTGAAGGAGGAGGTGAATTCTACGGTGTCTAAACTTCGTAAGGCTACGGATACCCGTGAGGCTTTGGCCCTGTTCCGCGAGCATAGCCGTGAGGAATTACAATCCGATCTGGATTTTACGGCGGAAGTATTCGGCAAGGCGGTAAATGGATTCATGAATGAGAACCTCCGTGAGTTGCGCAAGGTCTTGACTGCCGTGGAGGAGAAGAAGATTCACTTGAAACAAGTGAAACGTGTCGGTACGCTTGGCGTTACCCAATTGGATCACGATATCGCCGTGGAGAAGGGGCTTTATTATTATCAAGGAAATGACTTCGCCAGCGAGATCATATTCAGTATCCGTCGCTTGGCAGAACCGATGAAAGATCATATCGATAATAATTTCAGCCCGTTGAGTCCGGTACAGAAAGATGATTTTGGTAAGGTATCTGAACAAATCATCTCCTTCTTGAGAAATTGCGCTACTATGATCCGTAAAAACGATTATATTGGCTTTGAGGAGCTGATCGCTGAGTCGATTACCTTGATGAACCAACTTACCGCCTTGAAGAAAGGGGAGTTGAAGCGTATCCAAGGGCAGTCCGGCAGCACGAAGGTAAGCATGGTTTATTTGAACATGGTACAAGAGGCCCAGAACGTGGTTTCTTTTACGGCGAACCTTTTGAAGGTGAGCAGGAAGTTCCAGAAGGAATAATCAGTCTCTATTATATTGGGATGATGGGAGACGGGGCATGCCCCGTCTCTACTGGTTTATAGGGTTAGCATCTTCTTTTCTTTGACTAAATCACTCTCGTCCATCCGCAGGGATGGGACTGTACACATCTTGATAAAATCTCCTGTCTGGCAAGTATAATCATAGTAGACCTGTTGTTCCGGGGTAAAATCTTCTTTATCGATCAGTCCGCTTTTCCGGCTCATGAATTCATCGATCTCCGTGCTTTCTGATTCCTTGATAAGAAGGATTCGGCGGGCGATCGGGTTACGATTATAATCTTGCCCGATGTATAATCCTCGTAATTGGCGAGGATTCTTGAAAAATGGTATTTGCAGGTATATCGTTACCATCGTGAATTGGGGCGCTTGGTTCTCGTTCAGCATGCAATGGAAATTCTGAGGATCGGGCATGATCCCGAATCCCCATTGAGCCTCTCCATAAGCGCTGATCCGCCCTACACGGACTTGATTATCCGAGGGGGAGAGTAGGAAGGGTTCCATCTTGAGGCAGTCCGAGGAGGAAGAAAGGCTGTAACTGGTATAGATTCCTTTGAAAGCCTCTATTTTAGAGGCGGAGAGCCGTGTCTCCTCCATCAATTGCTTGGCGAAAGGATTATCTTTTAGGCTATCCGGTTCGGCGAACTCCATCTGGTCTAGGCGAAGGATCATCTCCTCTATATGGGAAAGCAAACGTTTTTTCGACACGTTATTCACTAGGGCGAGCGCCGAGTCCAGTGCTTCTTCCGGCGGGTAACTCTTGATGCCCTCGAAATAATTCGGCAATACGGTCGTATATAGGGAGGACAATATGCTGGGAGCCATATCGATCCAGTCGGCTATCTCTTTCATCTTAACCCCATTGCTTCGTAGATATTCGATCTTTCGGTAGAATTCTTGAAGATTGTTCATGTGTTTATATTCTTGATTTACCTTACAAAATAAGAGGACATATGTTGCGTTTCCGTTTCATGAATGTTACATAAATATTTCTTTATAATTTATTGATTCCTAGTTGGGTATTAATAATATACATTCATGGGTTCAGTAATATGTCTGTAACATGGCGGCTGTACTTTTGCCTTCGAAAATAAAACGACAGAAGATTATGGACACTGCGATACAGAGCAATAAAACATCCCGGAAACGGATTTCCGATCTCCTTTTCATCCTATGGGCCGGAGGGGCCGCCTTGCTTTCTTATTCCTTGGTATATATGTTGCGTAAGCCGTATACGGCTGCCGCTTTCGAGGATCTGGAGGTATTCAATATGGACTATAAGGTGGCGGTCACGATCGTGCAGATCTTGGGATACGTGGTGTCGAAGTTCATGGGAATTAAGTTGATATCGGAGTTGCGGCGGGAAGAGCGTTTGCGATTCATCTTGATGTCCGTGGTGATGGCGGAACTTTCGTTGGTATTCTTCGGGTTGCTCTCGGCTCCTTATAATATAGCGGCGATGTTCTTGAACGGGCTTTCGCTGGGGTGCATGTGGGGGATTATTTTCAGCTTTATAGAAGGACGTAGGATGACGGATGTCCTCGCTAGTTTGTTGGGCGTAAGTATGGTGATCAGTTCCGGTACAGCGAAGTCTGCCGGCTTGTACGTGATGGATATATGGCAGGTCAGCGAGTTCTGGATGCCGGCTTTGATCGGGGCGGTGGCATTGCCTTTGCTAGCCTTGTTGGGATATGCGCTAAACCGGCTTCCACAACCTACGGAGGAGGATATCGCCTTGAAGTCGGAGCGGGAGAGCTTGAACGGGCGGCAGCGTTGGGAGCTTTTCAAGAACTTCATGCCTTTCTTGACGATGCTTTTCGTGGCGAATATAGCGATCGTGGTGTTACGGGATATCAAGGAGGACTTCTTGGTGAATATCATTGATATGTCCGGTTACTCGCCTTGGTTGTTCACGCAAATAGATAGCGTGGTGACCTTGACTATCTTGGCGATCTTTGGTTTGATGGTGCTCGTGAAAGATAATTTTAAGGCGCTTTCAGTCCTGTACGGTTTGATTATTACGGGCATGATGGTCATGGCGTTCGTGTCGTTCGGGCAGGAGCGGATGGGATTGAGTCCGGTGACATGGCTTTTCTTGCAGAGCCTCTGCCTGTATATGGCTTACTTAACCTTCCAGACGATTTTCTTCGATCGCTTCATCGCTTGTTTCAAGATACGGGGAAACGTCGGTTTCTTTATTGTCTTAACAGATTTTCTGGGGTACACGGGTACGATACTGGTATTGGTGCTAAAGGAATTCGTGGGTACGAGATTGGATTGGGCAGTATTTTATAACCAACTTGCCGGATATGTAGGGATCTTTTGCTGCGCCACTTTTGTCGCTTCCTTCGTATATTTGCGGCAACGCTATCGCAAGGAGACCGCTTTATGTGGCTGCGAGGAAATAGCAACTCTTGAACCTACCGAAAACAATGTCCTTACGATCGCTTAAACAAGAAAATTATTAAATACGATACATACAGAATATGAAGAAGATTTCAGGTGTCATTATGGATTGGGCCGGTACGGCCGTGGATTATGGATGCTTCGCTCCGCTGAACGCTTTCCTCAAGGTATTCTCGGAAGAGAAAGGGATTGATATCACTTACCGGCAGGCCCGTGAGCCGATGGGTCTCTTGAAGATCGATCATATCAAGGCGATCTTGAGCATGCCGGAGGTGAACGAGAAGTTCCGTGCCTTGTATAAGAGGGACTGGAACAAGGGGGACGTGGATGAGATGTACGCTAGTTTCGAGAAACATTTGTTCGCTTCCTTGAAGGATTTCACCACTCCGATACCGGGAGTCTTGGAGACGATGGCGATGCTTCGCGAGCAAGGTATAAAGATCGGCTCTACGACCGGGTACACGGCGAAGATGATGGAGATTGTCCGTCCCGGAGCCGAGGCCAAAGGATATAGGGTAGATAATCTGGTGACACCGAACGAGGTCCCGGCCGGTCGCCCCGCTCCGTATATGATCTATAAGAATATGATCGATTTGGCGATTCCTTCCGTAGATCAAGTGGTGAAGGTAGGAGATACGATCGCTGATATTAAGGAGGGCGTGAACGCCAAGGTATGGAGCGTCGGTATCGTGACCGGTAGCAACGAGATGGGCGTGAGCGAGGAAGAATATAACAGCCGTCCGGCGGAAGAATGGGAATCTCTGAAGAAAGAGGTGCGTGAGCGTATGTTGGCGGCGGGGGCTCATTTCGTCTTGGATACGATCGCCGAGCTGCCTGCTTGCATTGAGAAGATTAACAACAGGGATCAAGCCTGATAACCGAATAAAATAAAACAATCATATGAGAAACTATTTATTATTGACACCGGGTCCGTTGAGTACGTCGCAGACGGTACGTGAGGCCATGCTTCAGGATTGGTGTACGTGGGATAAGGATTATAACGAGGGTATCGTTACCCCGATCCGTAAAGGCTTGCTGGCGATAGCGGGACTGGACGGGGATGCGTACACCAGTGTCCTGCTGCAAGGTAGCGGAACGTATTGTGTGGAGGCTACGATCGGGGCCACCGTGCGTCCGGAGGATAAATTGTTGATCCTCGCTAATGGCGCTTATGGCAAACGTATGGCGCAGATCGCCGATTATTATCATATCAATTACGTACTGGTCTCTTTGCATGAGACGGAACTGGTAACCGGCGAGGTAGCCCGACGTGCCTTGGAGGAGCATCCCGGTATCACGCATCTCTCAATGGTACATAGCGAGACCACGACCGGTTTGTTGAATCCGATTGAGGAGGTAGCCGAGGTGATCAAGGGCCGGGGGATTACCTTTATCGTGGATGCGATGAGCAGCTTTGGCGGTGTCCCTATCGACGTGAAAGGTTTAGGTATCGACTTCTTGGTCAGTAGTGCGAACAAATGTATTCAAGGAGTTCCCGGCTTCGGCTTTATCCTCGCCCAAAAAGATAAATTGATGGCGACGAAGGGGAATGCCCGCTCGCTTTCCTTAGATATCTATGCCCAGTGGGAAGCGATGGAGAAAGGGGGAGGCAAATGGCGTTTCACGTCTCCGACGCACGTGGTTCACGCTTTCTACCAAGCCATGAAGGAATTGAACGAGGAAGGCGGTATCACGGCTCGTTATAAGAGATATCAAGAGAATCACCGAGTATTGGTGGAAGGTATGCGTGGATTGGGCTTTAAGACGTTACTGTCCGATAACGCGCAAGGACCTATTATCACTTCGTTCTTATATCCCTCTGCGGATTTCGATTTCGCCTCGTTCTACGTGCGGCTAAAGGAGAAAGGCTTCGTGATCTATCCGGGTAAGATCTCGGATGCGGATACATTCCGTATCGGTAATATCGGAGATATCTTCCCGAAAGATATGGAAGCCTTGATACAAGCGATTAAAGAGATCCGGTAATCGATGCCCGTAACGTAACGAGTCCTTCGGGGCCCATATTGAACAGCAAATCAGCAATACTCAGATTGGGGAGGAATCCGAATTTCTCCCGGAATACTTGATAATAAGGTTCCGGGCGGAAGGCGGGATCTTCCCCTTCGTGTTTCGGGCGGATCGTTTCCCGGAAATCGTTGGCTACCTCCGGTTCATAATGCTCGGTGTAGACGACTGCGGGTTGCATATCCAACAGGTCACAGACCAGACGGCGCAGTTCCTCGTTGAAGTCGAGGAGGAACTCGTATTTCTTTTCGTAGAAAGGAGCGAAGTCATCGGCATAATACTCGAAAAACGGACTCATATTGTAGGCCGATACCAAAGCGTTCCAGTGTAGGTGCCGCCAGTTTCCGTGGTCGGAGATACGGATGTCCTTGGTCTGGCATTTCAAGGTATCCGGCTTGACGATGGGGATGGATAGGGAGAGCGGGCCGTTCGCGGCGGCGATGACGCAGCGGTTACGATAGGTTTGCTTCACGTAATTCTCGGCGGTCTCGATACGGACCTCCGGGTATTGGAGCATCTTACAATATTGTTGTATGGGGCCTAGATAGGCGGTCGCTATATATACAGGTCGCATGATTAATGAACGGGTTTAAAGATTCGTTGTTTGTCGGGGCTGTACCAGCAGAGCCAAGCGTTGCCGACGATATGGTCGGCCGGTATGAAACCGAGATGGCGGGAATCTACCGCCTCGTTGGTATTATCGGACAGTACCCAATAGTAGTCTTGTCGGAAAAAGAAGAAATTAGTCTCCCGCCCATCCAGATATAACTTTCCGTCACGGAAGGAAGCCTTGCCATCCGTCTCCCGCAGGATGATCTCCTTGCAGGCGGTGAGCGAGGCGGCGTCCAGCGGGTAAGCCCGGTCTTTCCGGGGGACGATCAACATGTATTCTTGCATTTGTTCCCCGATAAAATGACGGTTTATGGCGTCGGGCAATTCCTCCCTCAATTGATATTCCTCGAAAGCCGTGAGGCTGAGCATACAGCCGAAATTCTCCTGTCTGAAATCCCTGAGTGGGATATCTAATTTCTCTAATGTCTCCAAGAACGTCTCCTTGGCGCTCAGTGTGATGAAATAGGAACAGAGGGAGCGGGGAGAGCGGGGGATTTTCTGCCCGTTTATCGTATATCCGTCCATGCTGACCCGGATCGTATCGCCCGGCATACCGATGCAGCGGCTGATGAATAAGGGAGCATCCGCTGAATCTCGAGAGAGCGGACTGGTAAAAAGCACGACCTTGCCCCGGACGGGCTTATTCTTCCCCGGTATTTTATTGACTAGGATATAATCCCCTTTATGCAAAGCCTCTTCCATAGAGTCCGTGGAGATGCGATAGGACTCTATGCAGAAAAGGCGTATGAGCATGACGATCCCCGAGGCTAGCGCGAAAGCTGCCAGCCATTTCATGAGAACTATCAGGAATCGTTGGATTGTCATAATACGAAGTTTTCACCTCTTAATCCGGATGAACCCAGCGGAACAGGCGGTTCCAACGGATACCACCGTCGAACAGGCTGCGATCCTTGTCCAAGGATAGCCAAACCAAGATCGGCTTGCCGACAATGTGATCCTCGGGTACGAAACCCCATGAGCGGCTATCTGCGCTATTATGGCGGTTATCGCCCATCATCCAGTAATAATCGTATTTAAACGTATAGGAAGTCTCGGGCTTGCCGTTGATGTAGACCTTGCCGTCCTTCACTTCCAAGGTGTTGTTCTCGTAATTCTTGATACAACGGCTGTACAACGCCAGATTACGTTCGTCCAACGGGATGGTAGCCCCTTTCTTCGGGATCCAAAGCGGCCCGAAGTTATCACGGGTCCAGCCAGTATTGTATCCGACCGGATAGGTAGGGCCGCCCAACGTCTCCGGCTCGATGATAACCTTCTTCACGGTAGGTAACTTCTCCGCTATCGCCAAGGCCTTTTTCGTGAGTGGCAGGCGATATACCGGGTTGTACTGTCCCTTCGCGTTAGGCGTAAAGCCTAGGTATGACAATAGGTTTTGGTAATAACCGCCGCTGGAGGCCAGCATACGGTCATCCTTGCTTACGTCCATCAAACGGAATTGCTCCTCTGTGATCGGGGAACCGTCTGTTTCGATGAAGTAGTTGAATTGCATATCTTTCGGGTTCTCGGCGGGTTTACCGTCTATGTACACTTGGTTGTCTATGAGTTGGAGCGTATCACCCGGCATACCGATACAACGCTTCACGTAATTCTCCCGTTTGTCGACCGGGCGGTACATTACCTCGCCGAACGTGGCCTTATCCAATAAGATACGTTCCCGTCCGTACTCCTCGACCAAGGAGTAGTAATCCGGGTTTTGCACTTTCACGGCGATCGTGTCGCCTGCGGGGAAGTTGAACACTACGATATCATTACGTTTCACGTGGCCCAAACCTTTCACCCGTTTGTAGCCCCATTCCGGCCAATCCAGATACGATTTACAGTTTAAGATAGGCAACGTATTTTGTACCAACGGGAAGGAGATCGGAGTGTTCGGAACGCGAGGGCCGTAACTTAATTTGCTGACGAACAGGTAATCTCCTACCAGCAAGGATTTCTCTAGGGAAGAACTCGGTATCTGATAGTTCTGGAAGACGAACAAATTGATGAAATAAACGGCTACCAGCGCGAATACGATATCGTCCACCCATTCCAATACGTTGCGTACCGCCGGGTTCTTAGACCGTTTCCAAGCTCCCCAAGGGATGTAGTGCGTCAAGAATATATCGACTAGGACGATTAATCCCAGCAGTAACCATAAGTTTTGCATCCAGATAGCGAACAACGTGTATAATACGGCCGCTATACTAAACTTGATCCATTGTTTTTTCGTGAACTTCTTCATCTTTTAGCTAATACGTTTAGAATTTGAATAAGTCATTCATGCCTAGGAAACCTTTCTTTCCGGCGGTAAACTCTGCCGCTATTACGGCGCCTAGCGCAAATCCAGCACGGCTCTTGGCATCATGCTTGATGCTGATCGTATCTACGTCCGACTCATACGTGATCTCGTGGATACCCGGAACCTCACCCTCACGGATAGCGTGGATCGGCAGGTCGGTCGCGCTCTCGGCGTTCTCTAAGGTCCAGCGGTCTTTACGATCGATATTTTCCAAGATTCCTTCGGCCAACGTGATAGCCGTTCCACTGGGTGCGTCCAGCTTGTGGATATGGTGGACTTCTGTCATTTTAACGTCGTAGGAGGGGAAGTTGTTCATGATTTTCGCCAGATACTTATTCATGGCGAAGAAGATATTTACGCCGATGCTGAAGTTGGAGGCGTAGAAGAAGGTTTTGCCCTCTTTCTCGCATTTCTCCTTGATCTCGCCGATACGGTCCAGCCATCCGGTAGTACCCGATACGACCGGCACGCCTACCTCGAAACATTTCATATAGTTATTGAAAGCGGTAGCCGGGGTAGTAAACTCAATCGCCGCGTCGGCGCTCTTGAACGCTTCTGAATATATATCCTCAGCGTTATTGATATCTATGATGGAAACAATTTGATGTCCTCTTTGGATGGCGATCTGCTCGATCGTTTTGCCCATTTTCCCGTAACCTATAAGTGCAATTTTCATACTTTAATTCAATTAATGTCGCAAATATACAGAAAATGAATTACATTTGAATCCAAAATCTTAACTCTGAAAGAATATGGAACGTTTATTACACTATGTTTGGAAATACAAACTCTACGCGAGTACTCCATTGACTACCACCGAGGGGCTTCCTATCGCTGTTATCGATCCCGGAATACAAAACACCGACGCCGGTCCCGACTTCTTCAACGCCAAGATAAAGATTGACGGCACGGTATGGGCCGGAAGCGTGGAGATCCACGAAAAAGCTTCCGATTGGTTGCTGCATCATCATGATTCAGATAAGGCATATGACTCCGTTATCTTGCATGTAACGGGTGTGAATGACGCATCTATCTGCCGGATGAACGGTGAGCCTATTCCTCAATTGATATTATCCGTTCCGGAACCTGTCCGGAAAAATATCGATTGGTTATTGGTAAGAGAGGTGCCCGTCCCCTGCCTCGAGCGGATTCAAGATGTGGACTCCGTACATCTGGCCTCATGGATGGATGCCTTGCTCGGTGAGCGGCTGGAACGAAAGACAGAGGATATATACCGTCTGTTGGATCAGTATCAAGAGGATTGGAACGAGGTGTTCTATATCCTATTAACCCGTAGTTTCGGCTTTGGCGTGAATAGCGACGCTTTCGAGTGGTTGGCGAAAAGCCTCCCCCTGCGATATATCCAAAAGCAAAGGGCTAGCGAGTCGCAAGTAGAGGCGATGCTTTTCGGACAAGCGGGTATGCTCTCGGAAGAGGGCTCCTGCCATTACTACCGTCTGCTGAGGCGGGAATATGAGTTTCTCCGCCATAAGTTCGGGCTCAAGCCTTTGGATGACTCCTTGTTCAAAAGCCTCCGTATCCGTCCGACCAACTTCCCGCATGTGAAGTTGGCGCAACTGGCCGCTATCTGGCATCGGTACGATACGTTATTCTCGATGATCCTGTCCGCTTCTTCTCCTAAAGAGATCAAGGATTATTTCCGTATCCAACCCTCGGATTATTGGAAGAATCATTATCATTTCCAATACGCCTCGGTGGAAAAAGATAAAATGATCGGGGAGAATGCCTTGAATATCCTGTTAATAAATACGGTAGTCCCTCTGCTATTCGCTTACGGCGGTCGAAATAAACTTCCTGAGTATTGCCTGCGTGCGACCCGCCTCTTGGAGAGTATCCCGCCGGAACGCAATCATATCGTAACCGCTTTCGCTCGATCCGGTATCGAAGTCCATAACGCTGGTGATACGCAATCACTCATCCAGTTAAAACGAGAATATTGCGAGAAGCGAAAGTGTTTGTATTGCCGGATTGGGTTCAGGTTGCTGAAACGGAGTGTTAATCCTCCTCCTTGATGGGGGCATGTATGTATTTGCCGTCTTTGTGGTTGTTAGTAATATAATTATATATAAGTCTTCCTGCCGGGAGAAAAATATATACCAAGTGGTATGCTTACTGCTTTTCCTTTTAAAAAAGGTATATTGTAAATTCTGCCCGTATCTGCTGAAATAGACTTGAGCGTAGGGGGTAAGATGATAATGTGGCGCATAGGGGATCGTTTTTACGAAGTCAATGATATCATCTACGATGTTTTCTCCATGTTCTATGTATGAGACGTAATCTTTCTCAAGTAAGGTTTGGGCTAAAACATCTAAAAAATCGTAAACTTCAGGGAGTAAGGCTACTTTATTGGTTTACTTCATGGCTATGTTTTTGATTGAATAATTCTCTTAATCGTATTTTCGCTTCTTTCCGGAATGTCTCCGGGTCGAGTGCTCTTTCCCAATCCTTGTCAAATTGAGTTTGTCCGATAACTCCTAGCTGTTTCAATATAGGATTGATCATATCCCCATATTTCTTTAAGTCGATACGGACGTAGCTGTTGTTCCCTGCCGCATCTTTCTCCAATTCGATACCTGATACTTCTGACATAGTCGTTGTATTTATTTGGTTATATTCCTATTAGATGCAAAGATACTGTTTTATATAAATGCCCGCTTCATTTTTAGTGATTTATTTTACAATAAGTTCGATACGAATTGCCATTTTGTAAATGATTGATAACCAATTTCAGAAAAACACGTACATGTTTTTTGCGAAACACTATGGTGTTTTTTCGAAAACATGTACGTGTTTTCTGGAAAACAAGCTAATGTTTTTTCCTGTCTGAGTTGCGATGACATACTTTAAGAGAAAAAAATGACAATAAGGGCTTCTGTTTACTGTCTTACAAAAATTAGTTGATATGAAATCCGTGATGTGGGAATATCCGGACAATGCTTTATTTATAACATGATATGATTAAAAAAAATCTCTCTTTATCTACTCAAATATCTTGGAATAGTTAAATGTAAGACCTATATTTGTTGATAGGATTTAACCTATTGTTAATAAAGAGAGGAAGGTGGAAGTAAACAAAAATTTTATCATGTTATTGGCATATTTATGCCTTAGTCATATACTGACGAATATTCGGGGATACGGAGTACTATATATGCTTGATATCTCTGAGGTTGGATCGGGAAGTTATCAGTTAACTGGTAAGGGCTTTGGGAGGCTATCTTTATGGAGTTATTGAAAGATAGTTTTTATATCGAATATTTATGAACGTGCAATATGGGATGGAGTATGAGTAAGAAGTATATATTGAGGAGTAAATGGTTTTTGTCTATGGCTGTTCTTTTATTATTTGCGACAGCCAATGCGCAGGAGATTACAAAGGAAAAGAAACCGGCTCGGTTTGGTATTGGTATCGCCTATGGTTTTAAAGATCGGGTGAAGGAGCTAATACATCCGATAGAGCTTACGGTACGGTATAATCTTTCAGAAAAGCATTCATTTTATGTGAATGTGCCGTTGGGATGGAAAAGTTGGAGAGACGATTATGCTTCTGTAGATCCCGTCATACGGGGTTACTATACTCATAAAATGCGATTGTATGGTTTGGGCATTGGATATGATTATTCCATTGTGTCGTACAAGAACTTAGATCTGTTTGCGGGTGGAGGGTTGGAATACCAGAGATTTTATAATCGATATCAGGAGGTTCAAGAAGGAGAGCCTTTCCCTTTTCAACGTGATAGATTCAATGATTATTCTTTATATCCCAAAGTGGGATTGAGATATACGTGGAAATTTGTAGGTGTTGAGTTTGATTATAGATGCTATTTCTCCGTGAGAGGGTTGGATAATTATTCCGAACAATTCTCAGAACTTCCTCGTGAAGTGGATTATGATACACATATCGATCATGCTTTTCGATGTGGAGTGTATTTTTTGTTTTAAACCTTTAAATTGATTTATTATGAAACGAATGAAATTGTTGTTATCCGTTTTGGTATGTTTTTTTCAGTATAGTTAGTGCGATGGCACAGCATCCAGTGTTAAAACCAGACAAAGACGTACCAGAGTTCGTTACTCCAAAAATGGGATATTATTATGTATTGGATGCAGGGAGTAATATTGCCCGAGTAAATTGGACTGTCTCGGGTGGGTCTTTTTCCCTTGGTTCATCCCAAACCTCAATCCCCGGTGGGAATTTCTATGGTATAACCGTATATTGGGATAATGTGAAGTCTACAAATGGTAGTACTCCTCAAGGGAAATTAACGGCTGAAGTTTATTATAGTTCGGGAGTTAGCGGAGTGCAGTCAGCCCCTTGCACTCAAAAAATAAAAAGTTTGAATGGGGTGACTCCGCCTCCTCTAGTGTCAACCGCATTTTCTAATTTGGATTATGGAATCCAAAATATGACGGTGAAACTTGATCGAGAATTTAATTATCCAGGGAAAAATTCAGACGGAAAAGTAAATCCAGTATTGTTATATGAGTGGACTTTACCTGAAGGATGGAAAAGTGGTACTCAAACAGGTGTATTTACTACTTCTTCTGAATCCATCAATATTACGACAAATAATGTCGGTACAGGAACAGTCAAGGTACGTGGTGTAAATCAAGGTGCTGAATTTGATAAAAGTGGGTATTCCTCTATATCTTTCACTCGTAAATTTGGCTTTACGGCTTATCCAACTTCTGTTCCTTTTGGAAAAACTCAGACTAATACATTTACCACTCAATTAGTGAAAGGAATGACTTATGAATGGAGTACGCCCTCCGGATGGAAAATCAATAATGGAGGAAATACGAAGGAAGGGTTGGAATTGAATAGCGTAAGTATCACCTCAAGTGTGTGCCCTACAGATGGAATAGTTAAGGTCCGGTTGAAGAAAAATGGTGAAGTATCTCAATGGTATAATTGTCCTTATAAAGGAATTTCAGATCCAGCGATAACTTCTACAGCTGCTTACCAATTTGAATATAGTACGTTAGCGTTGGATGTCGCTTCTTCTTCGTTAAGCAAGGCTACATGGTCCGGAACGGGTATATATGTGGCATCAGGGCAAGGAACAGCTGCCCCTAAAGTGATATTTACGAAGTCCGGATCTGTTACGGTGCAAGCTGTTGTTAGCTTGTCGGGTTGTTCCGGTGTGCGAACTATCTCTAAGACATTTACCGTATCACCTTTCCGTTATCTGATTTCTGGAGAATCCGTGATTTGCTATAATGGTAATTATACGATTAGTAATGTAACTGTTCCTTCTGAGGTACAATTGACTTGGAGCTATACTAATGGCAAGCTAGAGATACAGGGAGGACAGAGTACGAAAACAGTATCTGTAGGGATAGCTCCGGGTAAGTTTGGAGATGAGTGGATACGCTTGACCGCTAGTTTAGGAGGACAAAGTGCTGCGGTATCTAAAGCGATTTATGCAGGATATCCAACAGTAACTAAAGTTACCGGACCTTCGAGTGTACGCCTAAATCAAGGGGGGAGTTTTATAGCGAATCCTCTTTATGATAATAGTGTTTGTGAGTATAAATGGACCGTATCACCAAGTCAGGGAGCGAGCCAATCTCCTTCTCGTAATACAAATTATATAACATTCTCGATTCCGGGCAGTTATTATATAGCGTGTCGTGCTTATACTACTCAGTGTGGGGCGGCGGGCTCTGCGGCATCAACAACTGTATCCGTGCAAAGCTCTTATATGGTTTATTCTGATGGATCCAGTAAAATTGTGGATGTCATAGAAAATCAATTAGAGAATGACGAGTCATCTATTTTGTCTGATGTGGTTGTTTCAAATCAAGTCTCTTATCAGCTATATAATCAAGCGACAGGCCTATTAGTCGCTGAGGGGAAAATGGAACGAAGCGGGGGTACGCTTGATTTTAATCAAGTGAATTCCGGCATATATATTTTAAGGATACAAGTAAGCGATGCGATTTTTGAGGTTCATAGAGTAGCGTTCAAATAATTGAGATACTTGTAGAGCCCCTATCTCTTTTATTTAATAGGAGATAGGGGCTTTTTCATTTTAAGATAGATTAATTAGCGTATATATCCTTATCGTTCACGGGATTTTTCCCTATTTTTGTCCCTCAATTGAAATGAGAGTATTGAATGGAAGATAAATATGTGAGAAATAGTTTACGGTTCTTTATAGGGGTACTTCTGCTGGTCGTGCTGTATTCGTGCGCGAATATAGCCTCGCCGAACGGAGGGCCTTATGATGAGGCTCCGCCTAAGTTCGTAAGCAGTACGCCGTTGCCCGGCCAGATAAACTATAAGGGAAAGAAGGTGGAGATTATTTTTGATGAGTTGATCCAGATCGATAAGCCTACCGAGAACGTGATCATCACTCCACCCCAAATGGAGCAACCCGTTATCCGGGCGAACGGCCGGAAGGCGGTCATCGAGCTGATGGATACGTTGAAGGAGAATACGACCTATACGATAGACTTTACCAATTCGATCTCCGATAATAATGAGAAGAATGTATTGGAGAATTATTCCTTTGCGTTCTCTACCGGCGAATCCATCGACAGTATGGAGGTGTCCGGAGTCTTGCTGAACGCCGAGAATCTGGAGCCTATGCCGGGTATTACGATCGGCGTGCATACGAATCTGGAGGATTCCGCCTTTACGACGATCCCATTTGTCCGTACTTCCCGTACGAACGACAAGGGAGAGTTTACGATTCGTAATATGGCCCCCGGAACCTATCGGATCTATGCCTTGGAGGATGTGATGCGCTCCTACAAGTACAGCCAGCCCGGGCAGCAGATCGCTTTTTACGATTCCTTGATCGTCCCCGCGTTCGAGTTGACGACCCGTCAGGATACGATTTGGAAAGATAGCTTGACGATCGATACGGTGATGACAGTCGGTTATACCCATTTTATGCCGGACAATATCGAGTTACGCCTGTTTAAGGAGAAAGTAGAGCGTCAATATATGTTGAAGCCGGAGCGTACGGATGAGAAAATACTAACCTTGCGTTTCAATACCTCCTTGGATACTATTCCGGTACCGGTTCCTTTGAATTTCACCCCGGCGGATAGCAATTGGTATTTCTTGCAGACAGCGGAGGAAGGAAAAGCCGTGCATTACTGGTTGACCGATTCTTTGATCTGGAAGCAAGATACGCTGCAAGTGGAGGTGAATTACCTGAAAAGCGATTCCATGAATATACTTCGTTCGCAGACCGATACGGTACAATTTACCATGCGTCGCCGTCCTGTGGAGAAGAAGAAAAAGAAAAAAGACGATGAGCCGGAACCCATCGAGTTTCTGGGAATGAACGTAAACGCTTCCGGTTCGATCAACCTGTATGATACGGTCGCTGTTACGTTTAGCGAACCGGTAGCGGGGTTAACGAAAGATCATTTCTATCTGGATCAGAAAGTGGATACGCTTTGGGAAGCCGTAGACTTCGATTTCTTTCCGGATACGACGAACTCTTTGAACTTCTTCATCAAGCGCCCGTGGAAGTATGGAGAGGAATACCGTTTGGAAGTAGACTCCGCCACGATATTCAGTGCCTATGGTAAATGGAACGATGTGTATAGCGGGGAATTCAAGATCAAGAAGGAAGATGAGTACGGGCATTTATATATCAATATTGAGGGAGCGGATACCACCGCTTTCGTGGAATTATTGAATAGCAGCGACCAGCCGATCCGTAAGGTGAAGGTAAAAGATGGCGGCGTGCTTTTCATGGACTTGAAACCGGATAAATATTATGCCCGTTTAGTATTAGACGTGAATGATAACGGTGTCTGGGATACCGGTAATTACGCCGATAAACGGCAGCCGGAACTTGTCTTCTATTGCCCGAAGATATTCAATATCATGCAGAACTGGCAAGTGGAGGAGACTTGGAATATCAAGGCTACACCGATGAAACGGCAGAAACCGATCGATATCACGAAGAATAAACCGAAAGAGCTAACGAAAAAGAAAAGAGATTACAAAAATGAGGGAACACAGTCTTCGTCCAATAGGAACAGCGGTGTGGGCGGCTTGCGCTTCTAAACTGTATATATGCGTTTTCTTTTTGTGTGTAGCGAGTCTTACGTCTTTGCGGGCACAAACGTTGCCGTTATCCCATGGGGAACGGGTGGATTACGATCTTTATTTCAAATGGGGGCTGATCATGTCGAAGGCCGGATTGGCTACCCTTTCCGTGAAAGAATCGGAATACCAAGGAGCGCCGTCATGGCATTATAACCTGTTGTTCCGCTCTGCCGGCGTGATCGAGAAAGTCTTCAGGATGCGTGATACGATGGATTGCCATTACTCAAAGGAGCCTCGGCTCTTGTTCAGCTCGAAGCGCACGAACGAGGGAGACTACTATCTGGTGGATAATCTCCAGTTTGAGTATCAAGGAAGCGGTAGGATCGATATCCACTCGCATCGCCATACATTAAAGGAGACGAAGATCGACACGATGCTAATGGCGAAAGGGCGTGTATTCGATATGCTGGGAGCTACGATGTATCTCCGTTCGCTGGATTGGCGGACGATGAGTTATGGTGCGGAGTTCCCTTTCATGATCGCTATCGGCCGGGAGCTCGTGAACGCTCGTTTCCGCTATACGGGACAACAGATCGTCGAGCATAAGGAGGCGAAATTCCGTACCCGTCATTTCTATATCGATATCTACGATGAGGCATTTTCCCAAGCCAAGGAAGCGGCGGAGGTTTGGATCGGTGATGACGAGAACCATATCCCGGTAAAGATCCGGGCGAAACTGAAGATCGGGGCGGCCGAGGTCTATTATAAAGACTCCTATAACCTGCGTGCCCCGCTTACTTGCCGTATCGTGGTGCAGAAGAAATGAAAGCTTTTTAGATAGGCTTGTGTTTCTCGCACCCAGCTCATCACGGAGCTGGGGCGAGAGCTTTTTATAGAATTTCTTTTTTAAACCAACGGAGTGAAGGGTAATTCCGTGTCTTTGCGGTAACCTGTACCATTAAAAGTCGCGATTAATTCTTCGGCTTCATTGGTGATACGGACTTCGCAATTCGCCAGTCTCTTATGGCTGAACGCTTCTTTCGCTTCCGCATATAAGTATCCCTTACTCTCCGCCTTAAAGAAATTGATGTTTGAGGTAATGGATAATGTCAGGCGTGCGTGGCTATTAGTCGCCGCGGCGAAAGCCAGATCCGCCAACGTGAAGATCGCCCCACCTTGACATACGCCTCCACCATTTAAATGTTCGGGCTTGATGAGCATACGCGCCTTGGCGTAACCGTTGCCCGTTTCTAATAATTCAACGCCCGCAAGCAAGGCGAATTTATCGCCTTGAAGAAATTCATGGATTGTCATAACCTCTTACTATTCGCTTGGTGGATTATTTGCTTAGTTTCCATTCCGCACCATCCTTGGTATCCTTTATCTCGAATCCCATCGCGGTTAATTCGTTACGGATCTTGTCGGAGGTGGCCCAGTCTTTATTCGCCTTGGCTTGCTGGCGGATGGATAATAATAAGTCTACGGCCTTGCCAAAAGTCTCATAGCTGTTACCACCGGCGGAAGCCTCGTCTTTCATACCTAGGATGTCGAACAAGAACAAGTGGAATACCTCTTGTAATTCTTTCAGGTCCTCCTCGGTTATGGTAGCCTTGCCGTCTTTTATCGAATTGATCGCACGGGCGGCATCGAATAGATGAGAAATCACGATCGGTGAGTTCAAATCGTCATTCATGGCCTCGAAACATTTCTCACGAAGACCTTTCGTGTCTACGGTAGAGGTAGCGGACGGTTTCAACTTCATCAAATGTCCGTATGCCTCCATCAAGCGTGACAAGCCCTTCTCGGCAGCTTGCAAAGCCTCATTGCTGAAATCAACCGTGCTGCGGTAATGCGCTTGCAGGATGAAGAAACGGATCGTCATGGCGGAGTACGCCTGTTGCAAGGAGGCGTGATCGCCCGTGAAGAATTGCTCCAGTGTGATGAAATTGCCCAGCGACTTACCCATCTTCTGGCCATTGATGGTGATCATATTATTGTGCATCCAATAATGAACCATGTCATCCCCTTGGGAAGCCACGGCTTGCGCGATCTCGCATTCATGGTGCGGGAAGATCAAGTCCATGCCACCCCCGTGGATGTCGAAATGCTCCCCGAGGTATTTCTTGCCCATAGCGGTACATTCGCAGTGCCAACCGGGGAAGCCGTCGCTCCACGGAGACGGCCAACGCATGATATGCTCCGGCTGGGCGCATTTCCAAAGGGCGAAGTCGATGGCGTTATGCTTCTCGTCCTGCCCGTCCAACGCGCGGGTCGTATTCAACATATCCTCGATATTGCGACCCGAGAGGATGCCGTATTTATGATCTTTATTATATTTCTCTACGTCGAAATAGACGGAGCCTTGACTCTCGTAAGCGTAGCCGTTATCCAGAATCTTCTTGACTAACTCGATTTGTTCGATAATATGTCCGGAAGCGTGCGGCTCGATGCTGGGAGGAAGTACGTTCAGCGCATCCATCGCTTGATGATAACGATTGAGGTAATATTGAACCACTTCCATCGGCTCCAACTGTTCTAGCCGTGCCTTCTTGGCGATCTTATCCTCCCCATCATCGGCATCGTGCTCCAGATGCCCTACATCCGTTATATTACGTACATAACGCACTTTATATCCTAGGTGGGTAAGGTAACGGAATAGCAAGTCGAACGTGATCGCCGGACGTGCGTGTCCCAAGTGGGCGTCACCATAAACCGTGGGGCCACATACGTACATACCTACATGCGGCTCGTGCAGGGGTATGAATTGCTCCTTCTTTCTCGTAAGCGTGTTGTAAATATTCAATGGATGTTCCATATTCTATTATATATTTAGGAATCGCGAACTTACATAAAATCCTTGGTATTATCAAGCTGATCGTGAATAGTCTGTAGTTTTCATAGGCATTCATTGACTCTTGATGACTTCCGACGGATTCTCATTGGCTGCCTTACATACCTGTTCACGTATCGTACCTAGAACCATGCTGGTAATGGTGATGAATATTCCCACCAACCACCAGATCTGGATTTGGATGCGATAGGCGTAGCCTTGCAACCAGTAGTTCATGACGAGATAGCTGATCGGGAAAGCGATGATTCCGGCGATGACAATTAATCGCATGTATTCCTTGAAGAACAAGAAAATGATCTCGGAGGCTTTCGAGCCTACTACTTTCCGGATAGCGATCTCTTTACGCCGCCGTTTCGTGGAGGCTGTAGCGACGGCGTAGATGCCGAACAAGGAGATTAGCAAACAGGCGAAAGCGAGGAACGAGAATATTTTCAGCCCGACGATCTCGGATTGGTTCAGTTGATCGTAAAGCGTTCCGATCGGGGTGATCCGGGTATCCGCTAATGTCGGGTCTATCTTGGGCAGTAGCTCCGTGATATGGTGGGCGATGTTTCCTTCCTCGCCCGGTATGACCCGGATATACAGATTATTCACCAGTCCACCCGAAGGAATGAATATCATCGGATGAATACTTTCCCGGAAAGATAGCGCATGGAAATCGTTGACGACACCGACGATCTCGTATTCTTTGATCACGCTGAAATCTGACCACCACGGCATACGGATGATGCTGCCGACTGGGTCTTGTAAGCCCATGGCACGAACCGCCGACTCGTTGAGCACGACACTAAGTTCGTTGCCTTCTGTCCACCACCGGCCCATTAACATCTTTAGGTCGAAGGTCTCACCAAATCGGTGATCGGTTCCATAGAGGTGGAAGTCCACCTTTGTGTCCAGCGGTTTTCCCTCCCATTCCACATTCGTGAAGATCGCCATGGGATCGACATGATGTTGAGGCTTAAAGTTCGTGTCGGTGAAACTTTTGACCTGCGGCAGGGCACTTAACTCTTGCATCAACGTGGATTCTATTTTCCCGGATACGTCTACGAAGCCGGATAGTTGGATAAGGCCTTTTGGGTCGAAACCTAAATCTTTTTGATTTACGAATCGCATTTGCTCCATGACAACCAGCGATGCTACGATGAACAGGATACTGATCATCAATTGTAAGGTCACGGCCATGCGGCGTAACAAAAGGGGTTTGACTGTCTCTTTGGGAACGAGCGAGGTGGTTGCCGTATGGCTGAACTGCCCGAAGAATACTAATCCTGCACATTGGAGGATGAGGAATGTACCTATACCTACCCCTGCGAAAAGAAACAGGAACCGGCCCATCTCCAAATCAATCTCCAGCCATCGGGCGAAAAGCGGCTTGACTTGGACTATGAAGATCAAGGCTACCAACAAGGATGCAAGTACGGAACAGCCTAGCTCGACAGACATTTGTCCGATCAATTGCTTTCTCGTAGCGCCGTTGACCGTCCGTAAACGCCATTCCCGCACACGTTGCCGAAAGAGATCCATATAGGAATTCAAGAAATTGAAGAGGGCGGCAAACAATAATAAGGCACCGGATACGACGAACAAGCCGATGAAATTTAAGGTGAAGGGTGTATCTTCATTCAGATGATGCCGGATCTCACGGATGGGGAGTGTTCGCAACTCGATCTCCTTGTTCACCCCGATACGTTCGGGTAGCTCTTTTAGTTGATTGGCGAAGGCTTTTGGGTCTGCGCTTGGATGGAGTTTCACGTATAAGTCCATCACGAAGAAGCTCCATTGTGCCTCTGGAGGTAACTGGGAGAAATGCTGTATCATGTTATGGTTGATGATCGCGTCGAACGGTAGATTGGTATGAGCCGGTGGATCTTTTACCACCGCCGTGACGATGTAGGGAGGTAAGGAGGCTCTCATCAAGGTGTGTATCGGTTGCCCGATCGCCTTTTCCGCGTCGCCAAATAGACGGACCGCCGTACGTTCGCTCAAGATCATGTTGTTTACGATTTGTAGCGGATGATTCATTTCTCCACAAACGAAAGATTGCGGGAATACCTCTAGGAACGTGCTGTCCGTATAAAGCATATTCATTTGGATATAAGGAGTCGCTTGGGTACGGCAGTTTTCGGTTGAAAGCATAAGCGTGGTGGAGGCTTCGATAGCTGGGACTTGCTCTCGTAGGCTATTCTCGATACCTTTCGAGGCTCCTTTGTTTACTTTCCCGGATTGTTTCTCTACGCTATAGACACGGTAGATGGATTCGGAATCCTTGTAGAAAGAATCGTAAGCGGTCTCATGATCCATCCAATAGAGTATGGGCACGAAACAGACGAGGGCGAAAGCCAACCCTAGGATACTAATGGAGGCGCTGACTTTATACTTCCAGATGTTTTTGAAGGCAATGACACAGTAATGTATTAACATGGCAATTCCGTTTTTTGATAATATCGCTGATGACTCAATTTCGCTGAATCCGATTCAAATATCATGCCATAAATGTAACGTATTAGAAAATAGAATCATAGAAAAATCTGTATTTCTTCATGTAGTGCGATAGCGTACATTTTTTGTGCGATAATGCACGTACAAGCTGTCTTTATTCCCTTTATCTTTGTCCGTATGGAAGAAAAAGGAAAGATATTGATCATCGACGATAATAAGGATGTGTTGTTCGCATTGAACTTACTGTTGGAGCCGTACATGCAAAAGGTGAAGGTAACGACACAACCGGCACGTATCGAGTATTTCATGCGAACGTTCCAACCGGACGTGGTCTTGCTGGATATGAATTTCCATCGGGATGCCGTGAGCGGGCAGGAGGGTTTTGAGTATTTGGGACAAATCTTGGAGATCGATCCGCAAGCGGTCGTGATCTTCATGACGGCCTATTCGGATATAGAGAAAGCGGTCAAGGCCATTAAGGTTGGCGCTACCGATTTCATCTCCAAGCCGTGGGAAACGGAGAAGTTGCTGGCTACCCTCTCGTCGGGTATTCGATTGAGCCATTCCCGTAAGGAGGTCGGACGTTTGCGGGAGCAGATGAAAGCCATGAAGGCGGACGACACATTGCCGGAATTGATCGGTGAGTCGCCAGCGATGCTGAAGGTAAAGGATACGATCTACAAACTCGTGGAGACTGACGCGAATATATTAATTACCGGCGAGAGCGGTACGGGAAAAGATTTGGTGGCTCGTTTGTTGAGGCATTACTCGCCCCGGCGTGACGATGCTTTCGTGACGATCGATTTGGGAAGCATCCCGGAACAATTATTTGAGAGTGAGTTGTTCGGTTACGAGAAAGGAGCCTTCACGGATGCCCGACGGTCTAAGTCGGGACGGATGGAGATGGCCTCCGGTGGTACGCTCTTTCTGGACGAGATCGGTAACCTGTCCTTGCCGATGCAGTCTAAATTGTTGACGGCTATAGAGAAACGTCATATCACCCGTTTGGGAGCGGTGGAGCCGATCTCGATCGATGTCCGTTTGATCTGCGCCACCAACGCCAATCTGCGTCAGCTGGTGGGCGAGGGGAGTTTCCGGCAAGACTTGCTCTATCGGATCAATACCATAGAGATAGCCATACCACCGCTGCGTGAGCGGGGAGAGGATATCTTGATGCTGGCCGATCATTTCCAGAGGCTGTATAGCCGGAAATACAAGAAAACGATCAAAGGGTTGAGCCGGGAGGCGGGGAGTAAGCTGATGAAATACCCTTGGCCCGGTAATGTCCGGGAGTTGCAGCATGTTTTGGAGCGAGCCGTGATCTTGAACGAGGGTACGGTGCTGAGACCGGATGATTTCCCTCTCTATACGGCCTCGTACGAGCGGAAGAAGGAACCGGACCCTGATTTGAATCTAGAGCAAGCCGAGCGGAAAATCATTGAGCGGGCCTTGCGGCAAAGCAACGGTAATATGAGCTATGCCGCCGAGCTATTGGGTATCACCCGTTTTTCCTTGTATCGTAAAATAGAGAAGTTCGGCTTATGAGATCGTATGCGTTCACGGTCATCTCGCACATCCTAGGCATCGTCTTGTCTACGGGACTCCTGTTCTATTGCGTGCATGAGGAGATTATCTTTTGTCCTACTTTTTGCGGGATCGCGATCTTGTATTTCTCGATTCATCTTTATTTCATACAGATGCGGCAGGTGAAGTATTGGCGTTATGTGGTGGATTGCTTGCGGCAGCAAGACTTGATCCAGATCGTTCGTTCACCTTACGAGGATAAGGTGATGCGGGAGTTGGCGGACGATTTGTCCGCGGCTCTGCGATCCTTGCGTGGCCGATTGATGGACGAGGAGGTGAGGCGGCTGTATTTTGAGAGTCTGTTGAATAAGGTGGACACTGCCGTACTCGTTACTGACAGGGAAGGGGCTATTGAATGGAAGAACCGGGCCGCCGACGCGTTGCTGGATACGAGGTGTCGGTTACCCAATGAGTTCTTGGAGGCTATCAAGGCGGGGAAGACGGTGGTGCGTTACGGAAAACCATCCGTTCCGCAAGATTGGGCGATCGATGCCACTCGTATCGACTTGCGAGGTTGCGAGCGTTGGATCGTCAGCTTGAAGAACATCCATTCTACCTTGGAGCGGAATGAGATGGAGGCTTGGCAGAAATTGATCCGTGTCTTGACGCACGAGATCATGAACTCCATCACACCCGTTATCTCGTTGTCCGAGACCTTGAGCAAACGTTGCAAAGCAGATCCGGATGATGTCCGGAATCGTTCGTATATCCAGCATGGGGTGAATGTCATCCATCGCCGGAGTAAAGGGTTGCTGGATTTCGTTGAGAATTACCGGAGATTGACCCGGATCGCCTCTCCGGTAAAGACCCGTATCTTAGTGAAAGATTTCTTTTCGGATTTAGGGCGTTTGTGCCCTGAGCCTTCTATCCGTTTCCGCTTGCCGGACGAGCCTCTGGAATGGTTCGCGGATCGGGCGCAGATGGAGCAGGTCTTCTTGAACTTACTGAAGAATGCTTGTGAGGCTTGTGCGGAAAAGTCAAACCCCGAGATTATCGTGGCGGCTCAGCAGGAGGGAAACGAACTCGTCTTTACCGTGCGAGACAACGGTATCGGTGTCTTACCCGAGGTGATCGACCGGGTTTTTGTACCTTTCTTCACCACCAAGCCCTCCGGCTCGGGTATCGGTTTAAGCATCTGTAAGCAAATAATCACCTTGCATGGCGGCCATATCTCGGTAGAATCCGAGAATGGAAAGGGTAGCTGTTTCTTTTTGTACTTTAATTGATTATCAGTCTATTGCAGTTTTTCTAAATTTCTTATACGGAAAACTTTAGTTTCTTCAAGGAAAAACTTTCGTTTCTATATAGGGAAACAAAAGTTTCTTACTGAGGAAACTTTTGTTTTATTAGGAGAAAACTCAGGCTGCTATTATAGGAGATTCGTGATAGGATTCATGAGACGGAAAGTTATTGTCTGTTTTTAGTGCGCTTACCCTGTAAAATACATACCTTCGCGGATATATTTAATTGATTTTCTATGAAATGGTATCTATGGGGGGCAGTTGTCCTGCTTTATTCCCTGTTTGGAAGCGCTTGTTCTACGGAACGGAGGTATGATTTGTCGGCTTATGGTTTATCCCCGGTCGAGAATGTGGATAATGCGCCCGCTATGGCGAGGGCATTGGAGCAGATACGGGAGAAATGCGAGGAAAACCAGACCATTGTGGTGACCTTGCCTAAGGGCCGCTATGAGTTTTATCCCGATAGCGCGGCGGAGCGTGTCTATTTCATCTCGAATCATGATCAAATGAATCCGAAGAAAGTAGGCTTGCCTTTCGAGGGGATGAAGAATATGGTGTTCGACGGGCAAGGCTCGGAGTTAATCTTCCACGGCAGGATGTTGCCGGTCTCTTTGCTGGATTCGAGGAATTGTGTCTTGAAAAATTTCAGTATAGACTTCAAGCATCCTCAGATTTCACAGGTAAAAGTGGTGGAGAACGATACTCTGAAAGGCGGGATCACCTTCGAGGTGGCTCCGTGGGTACGCTATGAGATACGGGATAGCGTGTTTGTAGCGAAGGGAGAAGGCTGGGAGTTGACTCCCGGTTCCGGTATCACCTTCGAGGGAGATACACGTCATTTGGTGTATAATACGAGCGATATCCCGGTAGGCGTGCGGAGCTTGATCGAGGTTTCTCCAAGGCTGATAAAGTCTCCCCGTTGGAAAGACAGCCGTTTGGTGCCCGGTACGGTGATCGCCATGCGTTCTTGGGAACGTCCGGCTCCCGGTGTCTTCCTGTATCATGACGTGAATACGACTCTGGAGAATATCAAGGTTCATTATGCCGAGGGAATGGGCCTCTTGGCGCAAGTGAGCGAGAATATCACGCTGGATGGTTTCTCCGTTTGCTTGAAAGGGGCGGACGATCCGCGGTATTTCACGACACAGGCGGACGCTACCCATTTCTCGGCCTGCAAGGGAACGATCATCTCCAAGAATGGCTTGTACGAAGGGATGATGGACGACGCTATCAATGTGCATGGAACTTACCTGAAAGTGGTGAGACGAGTGAATGACTCTACCTTGGTAGGCCGGTATATGCACCCGCAATCGTATGGTTTCGAATGGGGAAGGGTAGGGGATTCCGTGCAGTTCATCCATTCGAGCACCATGGAATTGATAGGGGCGAGAAACCGGATTACCGCTATCAAGGCAGTTGATCAACCGGATTACCGAGGGGCGAAGGAGTTCGAGATCCGGTTTGAGAATACGGTGAATCCTTCGATCTATGAGGGAAGCGGTTTCGGCATAGAGAATCTGGAGTGGACGCCGACGGTCCTATTCTCGGATAACGTGATCCGGAATAACCGTGCACGCGGTTCCTTGTTCAGCACGCCTCGGCAAACGGTCGTAGAGAATAATGTTTTCGATCATACCTCGGGGACGGCGATCCTGCTGTGCGGTGATTGCAATGGTTGGTTCGAGACCGGCGCTTGCCGGAACGTGTTGATCCGTAAGAATAAGTTCATCAACTCCTTGACGAATATGTTCCAATTTACGAACGCTATTATCTCTATTTATCCCGAAATCCCGGATTTAGCGTCGCAAAGGAAATATTTCCACAGTGATATCGTGATCGACGCGAACGAGTTTATTACGTTCGATAGGCCATTGGTATACGCCAAGTCCGTGGACGGGTTGGTCTTCACGAATAATATTGTCAAACAAAACAGGGAATACCCGGCCTTCCATTGGAATAACCATCGTTTCTATTTCCAGCGGGTGATCCATTCGAAAATAGAGAACAACTATTTTGATGAAGGGTTTATCCGGGAGAGGGATGTCTTAGAGGAAAATAACGGATATGATATATAGGAAATTAATCGTCTTGGTAAGCCTTTTGATAGGCTTCGTAAACATTGCGTTCGCCGGCGTTGGTGATCTCGATACGTTAAACGTACGTTCTCAAGCCCCTGTCAAGGAGAGAATGCCTGTCGTTGCCTATAAGTTTAACCCGAAAAGCTTGATTCTTCCGGCCTCATTGATAACGGTGGGAGCCGTAGGCACGGCGATCGACGGGATGAATGACTTTCACCTGTTTTCCCGGAAAGATTCCGTGAAGCAAATCCATATCGACAATTACTTGGAGTGGGGAATGCTCGGTTGGGTATTTGTCTGCGACCTTATGGGAAAAGAGAAGCATAACTGGGTGGACCAACTTTGCTTGGTTGCTTTAGCGGAAGGGATGAACGGATTGATGGTGCATGGGCTGAAGAACTGGGTAAACGAGCCTCGCCCGGACGGGGCGCCTTATTCGTTTCCGTCCGGACATACCTCGAATGCTTTCTTAGGGGCGCATATGGCTTATAAGGAATTTAAGGATAGCTCGCCTATACTCGCTTACTCGGGTTATGCGATAGCGGCGTTCGTGGCGGGTTCCCGCTTATACAATAACAGGCATTGGGTGGCGGATGTAGTAGCCGGTGCGGGTTTCGGGATCTTGTCGGTAGAGTTATCGTATCTGATCTATTTCCCGATTCGTAACGCTATCGCCCGGCGGATCAATCGAAATGTGAAGAACTGCCCGATCGTGGCCGCTCCGGTATTCAGTTCGAATATGGCGGGATTCTATCTGACTTATCAATTTTAATGCGTCTTATGGATCAAGCGCATGTCGGCTTATAGAGACTGGTTGATGCGCAAAAGCTCCTCTATATGCGTGCGGTCGTTGCTGAGGCGTGGGATCTTGTGTTGGCCGCCTAATTTACCTTTCTGCTTGAGCCATTCATAGAAAGCACCGTCGTGGGCGATAACGATTTCCAGCGGTTGAAGGGAGATCTCTTTATACCGCTTCGCCTCATAGTCCGAGTTCAGCTTTTGTAAGTTCAGATCTAATAAAGTGGCGAATTCATCGAGAGATTCCGGTTTCTTGTCAAACTCGATAAACCATTGGTGCCGTCCTTTTGCCTTATCCAGCATAAAGAGTGGGGCGGCGGTATATTCTTTTACTTTCGCCCCGGTTCGTAGGCAAGTCATGGCGATCGCCTTATCGGCGTTATCCACCATTAGCTCTTCGCCGAAGGCGTTGATAAAGTGCTTGGTACGTCCGGAGATAACGAATTTATGAGGGAATAACGAGGTGAAACGTACCGTATCCCCGATCTGATAGCGCCATAATCCTCCTGAGGTCGTGATCACCATCGCGTAGTTTTTCCCGGTCTCTACCGATTCCAGCGGTAACACGGTCGGATGGGCGCTACCCACCTCGTTCATCGGGATGAACTCATAGAAAATACCGTAATCCGGCATCATAAGCAAACTGGGGTCTGTCGGATCATCTTGCAGCCCGAAGAAGCCCTCGGATGCGTTATAGGTCTCCATATAATGCATCTTATTCGATGGAATCAAGGTTTTATATTGCTCCCGGTAAGGCTCGAAACTGATTCCCCCATGGAAGAAGACCTCCAGATTAGGCCATACGTCCGTAAGATATTCCCTACCCGTTTTTTTCAATACGGCCTTGATCAATACCAACATCCAAGAAGGAACACCGGATAGGCTGTTTACATCCTTATTCCAAGTGTTCTCCACGATCGCCTTGATCTTGCTTTCCCATTCATCCATTAGGATAATGGGTTTCTTGGGGACGCGTATTAAATTGACGAGCGGATTGAGATTTTGAAGTAATACGGCGGATAAGTCGCCTTGATGAGCCTCGGAGTTTAGCGGGGAAGGGCTATGGCTGCCGCCTAATATCAAGCCTTTCTTGGAGAAGAAACGGCTTTCCGGGTTGTTCCGCAGATAAATGGCTACGCAATCAAAGCCGCCTTTATAGTGGCAACCCTTTAATATCTCGGGGGTGACGGGCAGGAATTTACTTTTGTCGTTCGTGGTCCCGCTACTCTTAGCGTACCACCGCACCACCGAAGGCCAGAGAATATTCCTTTCTCCGTTTATCATTCGGGTGACATACGGCTTTATCTCGTCATAAGTCTGTAAGGGAAGACGTTGGCAGAAGTCAGAATAAGAGCGAATGCTTTTATAATCATATTTGAGTCCCCATTCCGTCTTGCGTGCCGTCGAAAGCAGAGCATGCAGCTGTTTGCGCTGGATATGGTCTATATCCTGCCCAAATCGTCCGATCTCCGTTTGTCGATGGCGGAAAAGGAGCGAAATCGTCTGTGTTAAAATATCCATGCTCTTTTTATTTGTTCGAGTGCAAATGTAGGCATTCTCTTTTTATTTATATCTTTGCTAGGTACTAAATTAACGTTACGATGAAAATAGGGATTCTCTCATCGGGTGGCGATTGCCCCGGTATCAACGCTACGATCCGTGGTGTTGGCAAGACCGCTATCATGCATTACGGTATGGAAGTGATAGGTATTCATAGCGGTTTTATAGGTCTTTTGAATAAAGACGTCCAAGTTTTCGATGAACGGAGCTTATCCGGCATATTAAATTTAGGGGGAACCATTTTAGGAACGTCCAGAGAGAAGCCTTTCCGTAAGCTCTTGGCCTCGGGAGATTCGGAAAAGCCGGAGATCATTAAGAAAAATTATGAGGAGCTGGGGCTGGACTGCTTGGTTTGTATCGGAGGAAACGGTACGCAGAAGACGGCCAATCTGTTATCTCAGATCGGATTGAACGTGATAGGCGTTCCCAAGACAATCGATAATGACATATGGGGTACGGATATTACGTTCGGTTTTAATACCGCCGTGAATATCGCCACGGAATCTATAGACCGTCTTCATTCTACGGCTAGTTCACATAAGCGGGTGATGGTCGTGGAGGTGATGGGCCATCATGCCGGATGGATCGCCTTGTATGCCGGGATGGCTGGAGGTGCCGACGTGATCTTACTTCCGGAATTGGGATACGATATCGATAAGGTGAACGAGGCGATCTTGGATCGGGCTCGCAGGGGCAAACCTTATTCCATCGTTGTAGTAGCCGAGGGTATCGAGACTCCGGATAAAAAGCGTCCTTCTGATTATATTACCCGGGCTATCGAGGCGGGAACGGGTATCGAGACCCGGGATACCGTATTGGGATACACCCAACGGGGTGGAAACCCCTCTCCGTTCGACCGTAACCTTGCGACTCGCTTGGGAGGCCATGCCACGGAACTGATCGCTAATGGTGAATTCGGACGTATGGTTTGTATGAAAGGAGATAGGGTAGAATCCATTCCCTTGTTAGAAGTAGCGGGAAAACTAAAATTAGTGACACCGGATCATGATTTGATCGTACAAGGAAAACGGATGGGGGTAACATTCGGGAAATAAAATAAAAAAGGTTGTGCGTTCTCTGACACACAACCTTTTTTACTTTATACTAGTAGGCGGCCGTTTATTTCTTAATACCTTGAACGGTTTGGCTTCCCTTTTCGGTAGTCAAGCGGAAGATATACATTCCAGTGGCAAAATCACCCGTGCTGAGACTGCTTCCCGGTTGCGGGACGCTACGTATCAACTTTCCATCGGCCCTGTAGATCTCAAGCGATTTCAGTTGTTGATAATTCTGGATCTGTACTTCATTCGAGAAGATACGTGGTTGAATATCTACTTCTTCGTCTGTTGGCTTCAGTTCGTTACCTACACTCGTTTCCGGAATTACCGTAACCGGGGCGCTCTCGTCGGTACCATAAAGTGCCGTTACTTGGAGCAGAGGGGTACTTGTTGTCAGATTTTTCACCGTATAATTCCGTTGAGAAACAGGTAATGTCGTCAGTTCTCGGGTATCTTGATATACCTTATAACCGGTCAGCTCCGGAAAAGCCGTGATCAACTCTGCTTCTTGCGCATCAGAGGCGATAGCCAGTTTCCGGAATGATAATCGGCCCGTTCTCATGGGTTGCGGTTTCTCCGAGAAAGTGCTCGTGGAGAATACGGAACTCGAGGGGAGCTCACCTTCTTCTGCGCTTATTACGATCGATAACACAACATTGGCATCTAGCTCATCATCTGAGAATGTTTCCCATTTTTTTCCGTCCAAAGAGTATAAATTCCCTTTTCCATCGACTGCGGGGCCTTCATCGGAGCATGCCGGGTATGTGTTATTGGCATAGCTTATCACATGAATGGCTACCAGTAAATCCAGCTTCGCGTCGATTACGAATGGTGTTTTAAGTGTGACCGAATTTATTTTACCTGATTTCAGTTGAGTGAAACTCTCTTCATACTCCCGGTTTCCCTGTTTGATATAGACTCCATAAGTGACCCCTTCCTGTGGATAGAAATTAACCTTCCGGATCGTTTTTTTATGCACCGGTTGTAGATCTTTCGTATCCCATTTCTGAGCGAAATAGAATGGATCTCCTCCGAGACCGAACTGTTGATAACGATCTTGTGATCCCCAACCAGCTATTTTTTCGAGAACTGGGGCATTCCATGTCAGTTGAATCTCACCCGTGGAGATCTGTTTGTATTTCAAATCAGTCGGACCTTCATACTCGTTTCCGATCGTTTTCCCATCCTGCGTCATTCCCTGCAACGAGGTGACGCCCGTTCCGAGTGGATCTAGCCAGACATCCATCCGGGCTGTATCATTATCACTGTATTTATTCCAGTGATAATACAATTTACCGTATAAATTCAATCCTTCGGGCAGTTCGCAACTGGAGCTTCCACCGCTCAGCGTACCTATAATCAAGCCTTTGCTATTAAATAAAGGCGAGCCGGAAGAACCTCCCTCGGTCACCCCGTGTCCGTTTAGCGTGGCATCGAAAGTCGCGTTCCAATGAGCGTTCGTGGCCCCGGTTTTCCCAACATCACTATTACGCCATGTAATCGATTCTGTCGGATAATTTCCATAGGTGGAGATTTTCATATAATCGCCGGAAGGATGATGGATGCCTACGCCCGAGAGTGAAAGCATATTTGAACGATCCCATCCGTTAAAGAATACATTATAATCGTCGGGGATCTCGTCGTTAAGCAACAGCAACAGTCCGTCGGAACCGTTTTCGACAGGGGTAGAGGCTTTCCGTGTACATCCTACCATGGTTTTTATCGGATAAATGGGTGACTCATTATCGCAGCCCACATGTTCTTGGTGGAAATAAAACAACCAGACCGCTAATTCCTCGGGAGTAACCGTCTGTTCGCCCAGCATATCTTGCGAACAATGGAAGGCGGATAATACATAAGGCTTTTTGTCACGGGCCGTATTATTTACCAGAGAAGCCGTACAAATATAGCTTCCTCCTTCTCCCTCTTTATTACGGATGTATTGAATCATTTGTATCACCCCCTTCTTTTGCTCCTGCCAATCGGCTCCCTCCTCGCAATTGATATTCACTTCGCAAGCTTCTGAAAAGCCAGCTCCCGGCGCTTCCTGTACTTCTGGCATGATCGCTTCAAGATGATTATACCCGTAACCGACCTCCCGGATGCGTAGTCGAGGTGTCTCGCCGGATGGTGCCGGTACATATTCGAGGATCACCTCATCGCCTGCTACGGCTTGGGTTGCGAACGGTCCGTTTTTAGGATGCGTACGATGCGTATAGGCACCCAATACTTGGGTTTTCGCTGCGTTATACAGGTATAACTGGGCACCTTTGGGTATATAAAAATCGGAGTAATACAGGATCAAGGCGATCGCTCCTTTCGCTTGAAGGTGAAGTTGCCATACTTGGCTACCGTCGGGTAGTGAAATCCAATCGCCGCTATTGGCGATGTCGAAGCTGGTTGGAATCGACTTGGCTACACGCAACGGAGCGCCTTGGCTGACCCTCCACGCATCGACCGCCTTGAGGTCTTCCACACTGAAATTCACTGGAACTTGTTCTGCTAGCTTTTCACTTCGAAGTGAACCTGCGAATTGAAAGCTGGGGGGGAGTCCTCCTTCGCTGATCTGCGCCAACGAACTTGAAATCGAGAAATAACCGATACATAACATGCCGGTTATTAATATTCGGAGAAATTTACTGTACTGTTTTTTCATACATACAACTTTATATGAGCTTATTCTTATATAGCAAAGAACTTGGGTATATCAAACGATATACCCAAGTTCTGCTATTTATCATACAGTTTCTTCCTCTGGGAGGTCAGAAAACTCTTTTTCATCGGTTAGTTCACCAGTCTTCTTTTTCTTTGTGGCAGAGATACGTTGCTGGAGTTCTTTGTCTGTCCGCAATCTTTTGACCGCCATTTTAGAAGCCGCTTGCTGGGATTCTTTTTTGGAGTAACCGATACCTATGCCAATTTGCTCGCCGAGCAATTTAATTGCGCTTTGGAATACAGGATTTCCATCATGATCCGTAAAAGACTCTATTAGATCGAACGAGATCGATATTTTGTTCTTTTGGCTCCATTCAATCAAGTTTGACTTGAAATTTATCTCTTTCCGGACGAGTGTATCTACATCGATATACTTTTCTATCATCACGTCACGGATAAACTTATAACAAACGTCATAACCTTGATCCAGATAAATAGCGCCGATCAAAGCCTCGAGCGCATTACCATACATATGATTGTTATGAGAGTTTATCTTGGTTGAATAGACTACCATTTGATCGAGGCCGAGTTGTACGGCGACCTTATTCATCGTTTCCCGTTGTACGATCTTGGAGCGTGTGTTTGTCAAAAAGCCTTCCCGCTTATTCGGGTAGCGCTTATAGACAATATCGGCGACCGCCGCATCCAAAATGCCATCTCCTAAAAATTCAAGACGCTCATTGTTAAGCCATTTACCATCACCCGTCTCTACTGATGATGATTTATGCAACAAGGCCTGCTCGTAAATCTGGAGATTATCCGGATAAAAACCTAGAATCTTTGATAAAGACAAATAAGGCTCCCTACCTTTATTATGCAGGAGCCTTATTCTTTTATGTAGCTGTTTGTATAGCTTTCTAAACACGTTATTTCACGAATTTTTTAACAATGGCGCAAGCGTTGTGTCCACCGAAACCAAACGTATTCGATAAAGCGGCTTTCACTTCTCTCTTTTGAGCCTTATTGAATGTGAAATTCAGTTTATAATCTATTTCAGGATCATCGTCGCCTTCCGCATGGTTAATGGTCGGCGGGATAATACCATCGTTTATAGCCATAATACACAGGATCGCCTCTACCGCTCCGGCAGCACCAAGCAAGTGACCGGTCATTGACTTTGTAGAACTGATATTCAGTTGATAAGCATGTTCTCCGAACACATCTTTGATCGCCTTAACCTCTGAGATATCGCCTACGGGAGTCGATGTTCCATGAACATTGATGTAATCAATATCTTCCGGAGCCATTCCAGCGTCTTCCAATGCGTTGCGCATAACCAGCTTCGCTCCTAAACCATCCGGATGAGAAGCGGTCAAGTGATAGGCATCGGCAGACATTCCGGTTCCTGCGATCTCGCAATATATTTTAGCGCCACGAGCCAATGCGTGCTCCATTTCTTCCAATACCAAGCAAGCTCCACCTTCACCCATCACGAATCCGTCACGGCTAGCGCTGAACGGGCGAGATGCGGTCTCGGGAGAATCGTTACGTGTCGATAACGCGTTCATGGAGTTGAATCCACCTACACCCGATTCAGAAACAGCAGCTTCCGCTCCACCGGTGATGATGACGTTAGCCTTGCCTAAACGGATATAATTGAATGCGTCGCTGATAGCGTTTGTAGAAGATGCACAAGCTGAGACGGTCGCAAAGTTCGGGCCGTGGAATCCATAAAGCATGGAAATATGTCCAGCCGCGATATCCGAGATCATTTTCGGGATGAAGAACGGGTTAAACTTCGGACCGATCGTATCCTTGATCTTCGCATAACTCAATACTTCCTCGTCAAATGTCTTGATACCACCGATACCTGAAGCGAAAATAACGCCGATACGGTTCTTATCTTCTTTATCCAAGTCCATTGCCGCGTCCTCGATCGCTTGTTTCGCCGCATCGATCGCGAATAAGCTATAACGATCACACTTGCGGGCTTCCTTACGATCCATAACTTTCAACGGATCGAAGCCTTTAACTTCGCATGCAAATTGTGTCTTGAATTTGGATGCATCAAACTGAGTAATAGGTCCAGCGCCACTTTTTCCGTTGATAATACCTTCCCATGTTTCGGGGAGGGTATTACCAAGAGGAGTAATAGCTCCAAGACCTGTTACTACAACTCTTTTTAATTCCATACCTTTAGTTAAAAGGATTGATTACTTCGCGTTAGCCTCGATGTAAGCGATAGCGTCACCTACAGTTGTAATCTTTTCTGCTTGATCGTCAGGAATTGAGATACCGAATTCTTTTTCGAATTCCATAATCAATTCTACAGTGTCAAGAGAGTCTGCTCCTAAATCGTTAGTAAAGCTTGCTTCGTTTGTAACTTCTGTTTCTTCAACACTTAACTTGTCAACGATGATAGCTTTTACTCTTTCAGCAACTTCAGACATAACTTTTTCAATTTAGATTAATAAATACGAATATACTTTTTAAATTTGCAGTGCAAAGAAAAGAATTTTTTATGTTACAAAGCAAATTTAATAAGCTAAAAATGCGGAAAACTGCACATTTTTTCTTTTCTTGTGCATTTAAACATCTGAAAATATGAAAAACATAGCGATTTTTGCTTCCGGGTCTGGTACGAATGCCGAGAACATCACCCGATATTTTGCTAACAGTGAAAACGTTAATGTTGCGGTTGTTTTATCAAATAACCGTAATGTTGGCGTGCATGGGCGGGTAAACAAGTTGGGCGTTCCCTCTTTCGTATTCTCGCGGGATGAGTTTGCGGCGGGTACGCCTATCTTGGAGAAACTGGCGGAATATGACGTTTGCTTTATCGTGCTGGCCGGTTTCATGAATAAGATCTCGGACGTGATTCTTCAGGCTTTTCCCGGAAAGATCGTGAACATCCATCCTGCGTTACTCCCTAAATATGGCGGCAAGGGGATGTATGGCATGCATGTGCATGAGGCGGTCGTGAAGGCTGGTGAGCGGGAGTCGGGTATTACTATACATTATATTAATGAGCATTATGATGAGGGCGCTATCATCTTCCAGGCTTCTTGCCCGGTATTACCTTCGGATACGCCAGATGAGGTAGCTGCGAAAGTGCATGCCTTGGAGTATGCGCATTATCCTCATGTGATTGAAAGTTTACTGTAAGGCTTTTTTGTCATTAGCCTACTTGAAAACCTAGTTTTTGGAGTACGGCGAATTCTTCCGGGTCAGCTTTGATCGCTTGGTAAGCATGGAACTCACGGGGATGATCATACGCTGCCCTAAATCGCTCGAAATGATGAGGATTCGCTCTTAGTGCTTGGTCGATTACTTCTGGGTTGAAACTTCTCAAGATGGCTTCTTCCACACGGTGCTCCTTGAATTGTCCCAAGTCGATGAATGGGTTGGTTGGGGCAGGCGGAATGACTTCCTTGATCTTTTCGATACGGATACCGAAAAAGCATCCTATATTCTCTAGGCACATTCGTGTCCCGTTCGCCTTCCCGTCGGCGGAGAAACCGGCTATATGAGGAGTGGCGATCGTGGCTTCCGACAGTAATTCCCGGTCGATATCCGGTTCGTTCTCCCAGCAATCGATGATCAGTTCGCTGATCTTGCCGGTTCGTTTGGCCTGCAATAAGGCTTGCGTATCATGTACGGCACCCCGGCAACTGTTGATAAACCATGGTTTTCGTTCCAATCTGTCGAAAAAAGCATGATCGGCTAGATGGCGGGTGGCGAAGCGTCCCTCCTTGGTCAGCGGGACATGCAAGGTGATGATATCCGCCTCTTTCGCGATCGTGTCCAAGGATACGAATCCATCCTCACCTTCCTGCTCGGCACGGGGCGGGTCATTGCGAAGCACACGCATCCCCATGGCCTCGCATAGCCTCTCCACGATACTCCCTACATGGCCTACGCCAACGATACCGATAGTCTTCCCTGCTAGTCTCTCTCCTTTGCGGAGGGCGACGGCTACCAAAGAGGATAATACATATTGCCCCACGGAAGCGGCGTTGCAACCCGGGGCGTTCTTCCACGTGATCCCTGCCTTCTCGCAATAATGGATATCGATATGGTCGTACCCGATCGTGGCTGTCGTGATGAGGCGAACCCGGCTACCTTCCAATAGCTCGCGTGTACATTTATCTATGCTACGTACGATCAAGGCATCCGCGTCTTTTATGTTCGTGGGCGTAAACTCTTTGGAGTCAAGGTAGGATACGTCTGCTATCGGCTCCAAGATCCCTTTTAGGTAAGGAACCGTGTTATCTGCTATTATTTTCATCTTATCAGCTTGATTATCGTTACGCGATATTAAGTAAAAAACAGGGGATATACAAGTGATGATGGCTTCTTGTCGATTTCTATATGCGCTTTTGTTCTCAGCCGAAAGATTCGGGAAAACACGTACGAGTTTCATCCAAAACACGTACGACTTTTTGAAAAAACATGTACGTGTTTTGACGGAAAGATTCTCGTGTTTTTTTGACGCTGATTCTTAGCTTCTTACGTGCGCAGCTCATGAGTAGGCTTATTGTATGGAATTAAAGCTTCTCGGCTTAACTAAAACGGATAGATTAATGGAAGAGCCGTGCAGTACTTATCTCAGCTTGTACCGATTGAAATGAGGCCCTGCCTTGAACAAGAAGAAAAACGTAGACAATACCGTAAGGCAAGCGCCAGACAAGTAGGCGTAGTTGAAGCCACCCAGCTCTTGTGCGATGCTGCCCCCGGCCATCAACCCGATACCGATACCTACATCCCAACTAGTTAGATATGTAGAAGTGGCTGTACCCCGCTGGTTATTGGGTGCCAGATTCACGAAAAGCGTGTTGAAAGCAGGGAACATGGTTCCGAATGCCACGCCTTGCGAGAGGGCTATACCTATGTAGAGATAAGAGGAAAATACCGGATTCCAATGCATCAACTCCTTGAGCGCCGCAAGAAGAAAGAATGTGGCCGCCGCCAAATACATCCCGAGGGAGATAACAAGCGTGATCCGTCCTTTATCCACTTGCCGCCCGGAGAACAGGCGGGAGACGGCTAGTCCCAGGGCCATAAAGGTGAAATAAAGTCCGGAGTTTACGCTGATCCCGATCTCAGCGGCGTACATCGCTACATAAGTGGTAGTCATACCATAAGGAATGGAGAGCAATAATAGGGAGATACCCGCCCAAGTTCCCTTCACCAAGAAAAAGCGGTCTAGGGAGATCGGTTCTCGTTTGACCGGTTGCTTATAAGGAGTCTTGACCATATAGGCCATGATAAAACCAAGGCTTCCGGATAGCAACGAGCAGGAAAAGATCACGTCGTATGTGAAGTTCCCTTGCATGAACAGACCGATCATCGGCCCAAAACTCATGGCGATGTTATTGGCTAGGCCGTAATAGCCAATACCTTCCCCACGGCGGGAGGAGGGCAAGATATCGATCAGTATCGTATTTCCGGCCACCGTCACCATGCCGAAGGCGAAACCGTGTACGATGCGTAAGGCGATAAAGAGGGTAAGCGCCGTGGCTACCATGTATCCGCCAAATATGGCGGTGAAAATGAAATAAGCCACCAGATATAAGGGACGGCGGGCGAAAGTATCCAGCAAATATCCGGCGAACGGACGGATACAGAGCGCCGCTAGCGTATAGCACGACAAGATAAACCCGATCATAGACTTCCCGATCATGAATTCTTCCTTCAGATAAAAAGGCAAGATCGGCAGGATTAGATAGAAAGCGAAAAAAAGCAGGAAATTCGCCGCTAGTATATAGCAAAAGCTGGGTGTGACGATCTTATCATTATTCATAAAGCCGCTTATTTATCAAGACGCAAAATTAGTTGATTTTTCACAATAGTATCCCCTAAACGACCTAATAATTATAAACGGTAGCGGATCGCTACCAGAAACTCCCGGGGACGGATACGTACCCATGAGGTATAGCTTTCCAACGATGCGTATCGTGTGTATGCGTAGGTACGTTTGTCGAACAGGTTTGTCGCCGTGGCGGTGATTTGCCAACGCCCGGATTTCCATGAGACCGAGAAGTCTGCGAAAACGGCGTTGACGGATTGGTCTTCATTCACGTCATTGTGGTAATGATCTACGGAAAGACTTGCCTCTATGGGTGAGAAAATGTAGGAGAGTTGTACTTGTTGGATGACGTTCCATAAGGGCGCCAAACGGGTACGTTCTCCTATTTTACTTCCTCCGTACCGGATATCGGTTTGGTAACTGGTCTCCCAATGGCGGTTGGGAGTCCAGATCACTTTGGGTTCTAGGCGCATGAGACGATATTGATAGGGAAGCCTTTGTCCCCCGCTGATTTGCTCGGCCTTGCTGATATTGAGGAGCGCCAGGAACGAGGTCTTTAGCCCTAGATCGTAAAAGCCTTTGGATAGCGTGCTTTTGACGGTATATCCGGAACCGTGATTGGACAGTGGTAAGGAGACTCGTTGTACCTGTCCGTTCTCTATACGTTGCTCATATATACGATTGTACCACTCCCGGTTGTGTGTCAGGTTTACCGTGGCGAAGAATTCCCGTGCCGTATTCTTGTATTCCCCATAAACAGAATAAAGCTGTTGTCTGTAAACCGGGAGGATTCCGCAATTCCAGACGCTATTCCGGTAATCTGTTTGATAAGGCCGGTCGTATAAGTCGGTCATCTCTCCGTATCTTTCCTTATAGGAGGCGTGTACCGTGAAACGCCATGCGTAATTCAGTTTGTAGATAATGGACAGGGACGGATTAACCGAGATGCGGGAGAAACCGACCCCTGTATATCCGGTCCATCTGAGAGGGGCGCTGAGGGATAGGGTCCATTTATAGGTATTCCATTGGTAATCGGGTGAGAGATAAGTTTGCAGGCTTTTCTCGATATTGCTGATTTCCCCGTTTATGCCCACCGTATATCGCTGGGTGAGGGAACCGCTCTTTCTCAGGAATGAGAAGGAATTGTCGGTATAAAAGTCGCGTAAGTTCATTGGATAAGGGTGGTTATCCAAGCGAAGATCGGCCGCGTAGCTGTGGTAACGGAGCGAAGACTGGGCTTCCAACGTGTATTTGTCCAAGCTCCACAGGCTCCGTAAATTATTACGCAAGTCGAGGTTCGGGGTTTTGATGCGTTGGTCCAATGTTGTACGGCCGGTGGAAATTGTGTTTCCGGTTATATGAGAAAGGCTGGATTGCCAATCTCCGGTGGCTGAGAACTGGTTCTTGAGATACCTTTCCTGCGAGTTGTTTTCCACTCCGATATTTAGGTTGGCTTGATCCGAGCGAATGCGGCTATCGCTTTGCTCCGTTAGATGAATCGTGTCCTCGGATTGGTAATAAGTCGTCTCACTCCCCCTTTCCTGTGTTTGCCGGTCGTGGATATAACCGGCGTTTATACGGAGTTGGGTGTTCTCGTTCAGTTTATATAGGCGATTTGCGGATAGGCTGTGTATATGGTTGAACAGCCAGCGCTCTTTCTTTAGCGGGGCGGAGAATGAGGGCTGTAGCAGAAATTGGGGAACCTTGGGCTCGGATAAACGGAATTCGGGTGATTCGGTAAGCGTATTTTGCTCGCCCGATACATCCTGCCCGGTATTATTCCCTTTATATAGATAAGCGGATTGGCTGCTGCGGCTGATCTGCAAGGCGTCAGCGGCTCCTTTCCATAAGAACGGGGATGCGCCGAGACCGCCTTCGGCATTGATCAGCCAGCGATCCCGGAATTCCGGTCTCAGCTTGAGGTTCAACGCTACGTCTTCGGTCTTGATCTTTCTCTGTAACACACGGATCGGTTGGTGGTTCTCCATCACTTGTATGTTCTGCACGGCGTCGGCTCGCAGGTTCTCGCTGATTTGCTTGTATTTCCCGTTGGTGAGATCCAGTCCCTCCACATAGAAATTACGGATCTCTTTCCCGTTGTAAGAGATCTTCCCCAGATCATCGATATCGATACCTGGAAGTTTCCGTAATACGTCCTTGATGGATTGATCCTTTGGGGAGAGAAAGCGGGTGACATCATAATTGATCGTATCTTGCCGCCCCCAGACACGTCCCGGACGGATTTCCACCTCCTTTAGGCTGAATACCTGCGGCTCCATCTCAAAACGAAGCGTTTGTCCGGCATGTACAGCTTGTTGCTGGGTTTGGTACCCCAAGAGCGAGACGGAGACGAGAAGTGAGTCCGTCCGCTTCGGTTGGGTGAGGATAAAGGTCCCTTCATTATTACTTAACGTATAGTTGATCGGAAGGGAGGCGTTGCCTCTGGTTAATTGCACGGTGGCCGCTTCTACCGGCAGTTGGCTTTCCCTGTCGATCACGATCCCTCGGATGACGGATTGGGCGGCCAATCCTGCCGGGCAGAGCAGCGTAAGTAAACAAAAAGTGTGTATATGCAGTATGATCCGTTTCATCTTTCTTCCCTTTCTATAGGGTTATACGGCATGTTCTTGGGTTGGTAAGGTTTTCCGTTATCGTCGGTGACGGTCACTTTCACCTGTGGCGAGGTCAAGGCGATGTATCCGATAGGATCGGCGGCATATCGTTCGTAAGCCTTTTGCAGGTTCTTGCGGCTGATCGGCTCGAAATCGTTTCCCCCGAAAAGGATCGGGTTCTTACCCCGGCTCAGTTCGATACCCGTGCAGATGAAAGTGTAATGTCCTTGGCTGTCTTGGGCTTTTAGGATCAGGCCCGGTAATCCGCATAATTTCCAAGGACCCTCACTTTTCGGTATCTCCGGTGTGTACCAAGCCTCATAATGCCTGCCCTTGAAATGACATGTCGCTTTCCGGCAAGGATAGGACAGGATGGTCATCGTATCGGGCAGTAAGGTCCATTCCGGGCGCTCCTCCTTTTCCTCGCAGCGAAAGCGACTGGCGGCAAGGGCATCCAAGGTCGTGGTCTTTCCCGCCGGATAGTTCTTGTAGACCTGTGCATTGGTCTTGGAGGAATATTGTTGCAGGTGTTCATTGATGACTTCTTGTGAGGCTCCGGCGGCTTTGTCGGCCTCTAGTACGGAATCGGTGAGGAATTTGGCGTAACTATAGTAAACGGAGCATTTATCCCCGACCTTCAGCATGAGGGTCTCTTCCTCTTTCTTGTCGGGTTGGAGCGTGTCCGGCATGGACGTGGTTTGGTATTGTACCGTGAAACGTGTCTCGTCGATGGGCTTGGCTCTTAGTACGTCGTTTAGGTTGAAGATGTTGATTGTCACTTGGGCGTTCGTCTCGCATCCCGCCCCTGACAGACCTACGCAAAGCAGGCCGATTGTCGCTATGATTTGTTTCATGATCTGTTGGTTTTAGAAGTTATTTGTTGCGAATGTAAGAGAGGAACGTTTGCCGTAAGGAAGATTTTTATTACTGAAATATTACTCCGCTTATAAAAATGGCTACATGTACGTTGTAATCATGGAGTAGCTATCTATCTTTGCCGGAAAGGAATAAGATATGGGAAAGAGGATTCGATGGATATGGGTAATCTCGTTGGCGGCGGCTTTGGCGGCGATCGGGGTACAAGGCTATTGGCTGTTCAATCAGTTCCGGTACGAGATATGTACTTATGCGGATGAGATCGCCGGTGAGGTATTTCATGCTGGGCAGGAGGAATTTCGTATACGGAAGGAAGAGGCGGAGATGACGAAAGGTACTTATATTATAGAACGCCAGTCGAAATACCAGTCTGGTGATAGCGTGTTAAACGGGTTGAAAAACTCGTTCGGTTTCCAGCTTTATCCCAAGGATACGACAAAGATCCATAGTTTTCGGCTTCATCTGGACCCGAATATGCCGGAAGATAGTTTATTGGTTGGGGTAGATCGTTCGGTCGTGGAGTTCTTCGTGCCTTTCTCTGCGGAGCGTTTGGACTCCATCTTGTCTGTCGGTCTGCCCGGTCTGGATTATCGGGTACGTCCGTTCGTAGCGAGCGATACCTTGTCCGGGCAGTCGTTGGCCTTATGGTTGCCGTTATCGAAAAAACTGTTTTCAACCTCTATCTCGATATGCTATGTGTTCGCCCCGATCGAGCGAAAGGCGGTGTGGGTGGATGTGGATCTTCCCATGAATCCGTTATTGGGCCGGATGGGATGGCAGCTTTTCTTAAGCCTTTTCCTTATCTTGTTATTGCTGGCTTGTTTGGGTTTCCAGATCCATACGATCTGGGAGCAAATGCGCTTGAACGAGTTGCGTGAGGGATTCGTGCATACGATGATCCATGAGCTGAGGCGACCGGTACAAACCTTGAAGGTATTCGTCTCTTTCTTGAATGACCGGGAAATGCGGATGGATGAGGCCACGACGGAACGGGTCCTTCAAGACTCCATGTTCGAGTTGGATAATCTTTCCGCCTATCTGGGGAAATTGAAAGATATGGTTTGTGCGGACGAGCGGGAGACGCTCTTGAGACCTTCCGCTTTTAATCTCCGTGAGTTGGTGGAGAAAGTGGTACGCCTAACCAATATCCCCGCCGGGAAAAAAGTCTCTTTCTCGACGGCCTTTCCCCCGGATATGCCGGATCTGACAGCCGATCCGGTACATGTGGCGAATGTCTTGTCTAACTTGATAGAGAACGCTATCAAATATTCGGGAGAGGAAGTGAATATCGAAATCGTAGTGCTTTGGAATCAGCAAGGGGTGGGATTGACCGTTTCGGATAATGGCTTCGGTATCGCTCCGGATGAGCGGCGAAAGGTATTCGAGAAGTTTTACCGTTCGTCTCATCTGCCGGATAAGCAAATTCCGGGTATTGGGTTGGGATTGAGCTACGTTCGCCAAATAGTAGAGGCGCATCATGGTTCAGTATCCCTGCGAAGTGAATTAGGTGAAGGCACTCGAATTACTATAAATCTACCTACTGCAGCTTTATGAAATCGACATTGAAAATACTTTTCGCTGACGATGACTTTAAGTATTCCCTCGTCTTGAAGCGATTCTTGGAACGGGAGGGGTATGAGGTGACTTATACCGGCAATGGTACCATGGCTTTGAAGCAATTCCCGGTCGTGAAACCGGATCTGGTCTTGCTGGATATCAACATGCCCGGCCTAAACGGTTTCGAGGTAGCGGAAAAGATCCGTGAGCAAGACCGTCATGTCTTGATCTTTTTCCTTTCCGACCGTTCCGATAAGAACGACCGTTTGAAAGGTTTTAGCTTGCGCGGAAACGATTACTTGGCGAAACCCTTCTATCCGGAAGAGCTGATCGCCCGTATCAAGGACCGTTTTGAGATCGGTGTCCATGAAAGCGTGCAGGAGGAGAGTTTCCATTTCGGAAACACGACCTTCAACTACACCACGAACGAGATCCGTACGGGTAATAACAAGGTATTGATCACTTCCCGCCAAGCGGATCTTCTGCGAATCCTGGCGACAAACCTGAATCTGGCGGTGGATCGTGACCTTCTGTTGGAAACCGTCTGGGGAACTAGCTCATACGCCAACTCCCTGGCCTTGAATGTGCAGGTCACCTATCTCCGTAAAGCGCTTCATAACGATCCGTCTACCGGCATCGTATCCTTGCCGAAGAAAGGATATATGCTAAGAGGATAGAATTTATCCGGTAGAATTGGGTTTCTGATCCGTAAGCATTATCTTTGTCCCACAAAGTATTCACAGAAAGAAAATGAATCATATATGAACTTCAGCGAACAATGTTTCCGCATTTTTGAGCAAGCTACGGAGGCTTATCATGTAACTGACAATGTAGATGCTACAGTGCATAATCCCTATGCGGTAAAGAGCATCGAGTTTTATCTTTATCTTAAGAACTGGATCGATGCCGTACAATGGCATTTGGAGGACATTATCCGGAATCCGGAGATCGACCCGGTGGAAGCGCTGGCTATCAAACGCCGCATCGACAAGTCGAATCAAGATCGTACGGATTTGGTAGAGTTGATCGATAGTTTCTTTCTGGATAAATACAAGAACGTGAAAGTCTTGCCGGACGCTACGATCAATACGGAAAGCCCGGCTTGGGCGATCGATCGTCTGTCGATCCTTACGCTTAAGATCTATCATATGCGTGAGGAGGCGAGCCGTCCGGACGCTACTGCCGAGCATAAGGCTCGTTGTGAGCAGAAACTGGCGGTGCTGATGGAGCAGAAGAAGGATTTGTCGATGGCTTTGGATCAATTGCTATCCGATATCCGTGACGGTAAGAAATACATGAAGGTCTACAAGCAAATGAAGATGTACAACGACCCGGCCTTGAATCCTGTGTTGTACGGTAAGAAATAATGGCAAATATATTAGTAATACGACTTTCGGCTATCGGGGATGTGGCGATGACCGTTCCCGTTATCTATTCCGCAGCCAAGGCGAATCCTACGGACTCGTTTACCGTGTTGACGCAAGCGTTCTTGATCCCGGTTTTTATCAACCGCCCGAAGAACGTGAACGTGATCGGTATCAATACGAAGAGCACGGAGAAAACGTTGGCGGGATTGCTTCGTTTTGCCTCTGCCTTGGTGAAATACGATTTCGATATGGTGCTGGATTTGCACGATGTGTTGCGAACCATGATTATCCGTACGCTGTTCCGCTTGAACGGCAGACGAGTGTTTGTCGTGGATAAGGCCCGGAAAGATCGTGCCCGGTTGACCGACGCGAAGCATAAACGATTTAAACAACTTCGCCCGGTGATCGAACGTTATGCGGATGTGTTCCGTAACGCCGGACTTCATTATACGGAATCGTTCACCTCGCTTTATGAGACCTCGACCCCTGATTTATCCGCCTTGGAACCCCTTGCGGGAACGAAGACGGGCAAATGGATCGGTATCGCCCCCTTCGCCAAGCACCGGGGAAAGATTTATCCGACCGGGGAGATGGAGCTGGTCATGGCCGAGCTTTCCGATCGAGAGGATTTTACCATCTTCCTGTTCGGTGGTCGTGGCTACGAGGAGGCGCTCTTGGATCAATGGGCTTTTGAGTATCCCCGGGTAAAAAGCGTGGCGGGCAAGTATTCCTTGGATCAGGAACTGGCCTTGATCAGCCGGTTGGATCTGTTGATTTGCATGGATTCCGCCAATATGCATTTCGCTTCCTTGGTCGGTACACGGGTGCTTTCCGTTTGGGGCGCTACCCATCCCTATGCCGGATTTTACGGATATCATCAGGATCCGGAAGATTGTATCCAGTTGGACTTACCTTGCCGTCCTTGTTCCGTATTTGGCCAAAAGCCCTGCCTGCGGAAGGATTGGGCGTGTATGAGACAGCTCAATCCGGATCTAATCATAAACAAGGTATTAACCTCTTTAAATGAAATGGTTTCGGATGAAGGAGGTCATTAACCCGGCGTACGGGCGATTCGAGGATTTTGTAAGGCGTGTACCTCGTATATTTTCGGAAGAGGGAAAAACGATTTATAAGGCGAGGAATGAGATCAAGGTTTTTGAGGTAGATGGTGTGGAACTGAATGTCAAGCGATATAGAGTCCCCTTCTTGATAAACCGTGTTATTTATCGTTTTTTCCGTCAGCCTAAGGCTGTGCGAGCCTATGAGTACGCTCTGCGATTGGTTGCCAAGGGGTTTGAGACTCCTGCCCCGATCGCTTATATCCTTTTTAGGAAGAAAGGGTTTTTGGGATATAGTTATTTTATCAGTCTGCAATCCAGCTATAAGACATTGTATAAAGTCGGACAGCGTCCGGTAGAGGGGAACGAGGATATTTTTCGTGCGTTAGGCACTTATATGGCAGAGTTGCATGAGGCGGAGGTCTATCATGCCGATTTCTCTCCCGGAAATGTGTTGTACGATCGTACGGAGGAAGGGGTTAGGTTCTCCTTGATCGATATAAACCGGATGCACTTCGGGCCTGTATCGCTAAAACGAGGATGCGCGAATTTCTCCCGCTTGTGGGGACGGGAAGCCGCTTTTCATTTAATGGCGGAGACCTATGCCGAGAGCCGGCATTTTGATAAAGCGGAATGCCTTCGTTGGATATTATACTATCGAAATCGTTTCTGGAAGAAATATGCGTTGAAGCATGAGATTGAATTTGAATTATAGACTTTTATGAAAACACAAATACTCCGGTTCTGTTTAGTCGTTAGTTGTCTTTTTGCCTATGTATTTCCGGTTAAGGCGTTAGAATGGTGGGAAAAGGTAGAGTATCTGACTTACTCGCCCCGTTATTTCGGACCAAATGCCTTTCCGATTCCCGAGTTGGTAGGAGGAAGCCTGTCCAGCCGTTGGGAAGTGGAGCTTCGGGGGGAATATCATAAGACGCAAGGCGATCAGACAAAAGATATCTTTACCCGTTTGTACATTCCTGTCGTAAAGGGGCGTGTAGGAGTGAATGTCAGTTGGGTATTCCAAGAATGGTATGAGATGTCGCCGGAAGTGCGGGATGAGCGTTATGCGGTAGAACTGAAATCCCCGATTGTTTGCCGGGGCGACGTGATCTTTAATTTTTATTTCCAAGCTCTCCGGAGCGAGAAGTGGATGGATATCGTGGTAAGCGCCAACCTGAAAACCGCCAGTGGCGGACGCTTGTGCGACGCTCGTTATACGGATGCGGCCTCTTATTGGTTCGACGCCAATCTGGGACGTACGTTGTGGAAGCGGAAAGATGTAAACGCTTCGATCCGTGTACAAGCTTTAGCGGGTTTTTATTGTTGGATGACGAACGATGTCGTTAATCGTCAGAACGACGCTTTCTGTTATGGGGCAGGTGTGTTAGGAACCTATCGGGGGGTCTCGTTGGATTGTAATTATGCCGGTTTCCGGGGATATCGGGATAATGGGGATAAGCCGATGATTCTACGGACAAAGCTAAATTATGAGCTTAAGAAAAATATCCTGTCCTTCCAATATAAACATGGAATGAAGGACCATCTTTATGATAGCTATTCATTAGCTTATATCCGTTGTTTCTGAATCTGTAAATAATCTATGCTTTCTTGATCGACCTGAATAACGTGGCGAAGCCGTCTGTATAAGCCTTTACGCTGAAATCTTGGATGATATGCTCACGTGAGGCCTTGGCGAACGCTTCCAATCGCTTCGGGTTATCGATAAGCGAGAGGATAGACGCCGCCATTTGTTGAGGAGAAGAAGGCGGCACTAACAATCCGGTGACTCCGTCTATGATTAAGTCTCTTGCTCCCGGTATGTCTGTTACGATACAAGGTACTGAACAAGCCATAGCCTCTCGCACGACTCTTGGGGAGGCATCCCGGTGCGAGGGAAGTATAAACAACTGGGACGTGACCAGAAAAGAGATGGCGTCGGAACGCTGTCCCAGAAAATGAATTTGTGCGCTTACCTTCGACTGTTGGGCTAATTGGAAATCATTTTCCCCATATTCTCCCACGATTGTAAGATGTACCCGTGGATCATCCAATAAGATAAACGCATCAATCAAATCGGTTAAGCCTTTGAACGGCCTGTTCTTCGTCGCTCCGATATAGATGCAACGAAAGGCGTCGTCCGGAATATCGTCTGCTTGTTTGGGCGTACGGACTGCCTCCTTGATCCAATCGATATCAAATGGCTTTGTGCTGGTCGTTAGTCTTTTTCGTGCGATGAATCGGGAGAGATATTCCTCGATATCTTTGGTCTCGCATACGACATGCTCCACGGCGGGATTTAATATGTCTAGATAATAGGTCGGATCGAACCGCTTCAATTTAGCCTGCGTACCTCGGTATGCGATATTCTTCGCCCGTGTGCCTATGGAAGCGAATAGAGCGTTTGATAAACCGGAACTACTCGGTGAGTAGATAAGGTCGATCCGATAAGTCTTGATGATTTTGCGCAGGGCACGAATAACGTTCCAGTTGAACTTCGAGGTAATGACCGGCAGATCCAAAGGTGTACAATTCCCATAGATCTTTTTGTCGGTATACGATTGGGGAGAAGCGATATAGATGTTGAAGTCCTCAAGCTTGGACAATCCTTCCAGCATTTTGTAGGTTGCTATATCGGCTTCTTTATAGACTAAAAGTATATTCATTGTGTATGGATAAAATGGATTTGCTAAGATCGTGAGATATTCTCGTATACTCGCATGAAATGAGCCGCTAATACGTCGGGCATGAATCGCCGTATATTCTCTCGTCCGCCGGAACGCATGGATTCGGCCAGCTTCGGCTCGTTCAATACGGACTCTATCAAGCCGCGCAGTTCTTGTTCGTTTCTTGGATCGGTATATAAAGCGGACGGTCCGCCCGCCTCTTCCAGACAAGAACCGGTAGCCGCTATCACCGGAATACCGGCAAGCTGGGCTTCTAAGATCGGGATACCGAATCCTTCGAAAAACGAGGGATAGACAAATAAGGTCGCCATCTGATAGAAAGCGGCTAATTCGTTAAAAGGTATATGAGTCAAGATATGGACGCGACCGGACAGGTTGTTTTCCCGGATATAAGTCTCTACCGTGTCCGTATAAGGCGTATGCTTACCGATAGCGATCACGGAGATATCTTCTTTCAGCTTTTTCAGGGCTTTTACCAGAAGCAATAAATTTTTCCGTTCCTCGATGCTCCCTACATATAATATATAAGGCCCGTTTATCTGATATTTCTCGCGTACGGACGATTTCACGTCTTCTTGAACCGCTTGCCCGAATATCGGGTCACAACCTTGGTAAACCACCTCGATCTTGCTTTCCGGAATGTGGAAGAAGTCCCGGATGTCTCGCATCGTCTGTCGGCTGATCGCTATGATCTTGTCCGACCGTAAACAAGCTTGCTTGAATTTGTAGGTATAGATGGAACGATCGATCGGTTTATAAAGCTGCGGGTAACGCAAGAAGATCAAGTCATGTATCGTTACGACCGCTGGGATTCCGTTCTGTTTTAGATTCATAGGAATCTCATTACTCAAGCCATGGAACAGATCTACGTGCTCTTTTCGAAGCGTAGCCGTTAGGCCCGAGGTACGCCATAAAGACGGAAATAGTTTATCGAACCTGCCTTCCGGATAATGGAATGAGACACTTGGACGCTCCTCGATCCGTTTCCGTAACACTTCTTTGCCTTTGCCCGGCGTATAGAGTTGATAGGTATGCTCCGGGAAAGAAGCGGACAAACTATTCACTATGAACCGGCTATAATTACCCAGTCCGGTAGCGTTATGCGTAATCCGTTTTGCGTCGAAAGCGATCTTCATAGGCTTGAATTCGATATATTGGGCAAATATACGATATAATTTTAATTACCTTTACCTCATTTCCTTCCGAAATCCGCCGGGATCTCCCCCCATACGGATGTTTCCCATTTGAGGATCTGGGTGGTATAGGTATGGGTGTTCAACCATTTCTCGGCCCGCTCGATGAGGTCGAAGATAGGTTCGTTGATCGGTTTACGTGCTAATAGGGTTTTGCATTTCTTTTTCTTGACCCAGCTGATGGCGTTGCGGCTATCCGAATAGATCGGCAGGTCGCTTCCCTTTTGCTGTAGCAAGGCGAGGCCGTGTACTAAGGCGAGGAATTCCCCGACATTGTTCGTGCCCTCCTTCAGCGGGCCGATATGGAAGATCTCTTGCCCGGTAGCGGTATAAACGCCTCTGTACTCCATATCCCCGGGATTACCGCTACAGGCGGCGTCTACGGCAAGACTCTCATTGATGGGGTTCCCGATCGGGGCTTCTGGCGCGAGACGGGCCACGGCTTTCGGGGAAGAGGCGGTCTTTAGGTAATGGGTATAGCCGGCCTCGAAGGCTTTGGCGGCTTCCTCCCGGTTCTCGAAGGATTTATATTTGGCTCCCTCTTGTCCGTCTACCTGTGCCTTGCATTCCGCCCAGTTATCATAGATTCCCGGGTTCAACCCTTTCCATACGACATAAAACTTATTCTTGGCCATGACTCTTACTCAAGATTTCTTGTGAGAATTGCGTATAGGTACCGAACGGCGCTCTTTTATCCTTGAAGAAACGGATCAAGGCGTCCAGCCTTCTTTCCATGCCGCAACCGGAATGGTTGGTCATGATAAACGGCAACTTTAGCTCTTTCCGGTCGCTCAAGGAGGTAAACTCCCACGGATGGAAATAGGTCAGGAAATAACCGTCCTCTTTCCAAGTCCAAAGCGCTAACTTACGGTACAAGGTGGCCGGAAGGTTATGGTAAGCCAGCCAAAACAAGGGGAAACGGACGATCGGGGTCACCGAGGCGGGCAGTTGCAATACGCCATCTTTCATGAAATAGGTGCGGGGTTGCCCCAGATGGTTATAACGGCCGGGAATACAAGTCGGGTTCAAGGACGAGTTGTATAAGTAACCGGCCTTATGGATCTCTTCTTCTTCGACGGGCATCATGCGGGCCATACGGAAACCGTTCACCGGTTGTCCGGTCAGTTCCTCCAATGCCTCTTTGGACTTGCGTAGATCGGCGGTCTCGAACGACGAGTGATAAAAACCATGCGAAGCGATCTCATGTCCACCCTTTTGGATGTCCAAGATCAAATCCTTCGCATGAAGGGCGAAGTTCGCCGTGCAAAAGAAAGTCGCTTTTACCCGGTGACGGGCCAGACATGCCAATATCTTCCGGGTTCCTTCCACGGAAGTACGCATTTGTTCCTCGAACGGCAATTCCACGCCGTGTTCCAATGGAGCGTCAAACTCCTCGATATCAAAACTAAGTAATATCATGAATGTTAATTAATCTCTATGAAATAAGATGGATAAGAAGTTCAACGCTTCCCGCCGTAGGACTTTGAATCCCATATCGGATACCGCTAGTCCTTCTTTGATGTTCGCATTGATCGTCCGTAAGTTTATCTCTTTCCGGCGACTTGCCTTATAGATAAATTCCGTATCGAACAGGAAGCTATTGATACGGGTAGTCAGGAATATCGCTTGTCCCGCTTGACTGAATCCTTTCATACCTCCTTGCGTATCCTTGATCTTGATCCTCAAAATCCATGTGTTACATATATGGGATAGCTTGGATAGCACTTTTCGGAAAGGAGGCAAATTCTCCTGATAACTTTTGCTACGGGTAGCCACGACCACATCCGCTCCTCCTAGCAACGTCTCGACCATCCTGCCGAACGAGTCGTTTGTATAAGGGAAATCGTAGTCCGTATAAATAATGTAGGGAGAGGTACATCGCTTTACTGCCTCTCGCAAGGCATATCCTTTTCCCCGGTTGGGCTTATAGTCTACGACGCAGACATCCGGTATCAATTGCCGGAGGCGGTCGATCGTTTCCGGCTCGTATCCCCGTCTCGAACCGTCGCTGACAATGAAGAGGTGGAAACGTATCGGGCTGAATAATCGCTCCACTTCGCGAAAATGGGTGGCTACTCGTTCCTCCCAGCCCGAAGGCGGGTTGTAACAAGGTAATACCAAATCTATGTCTGCTCGTGAGTTCATTCCATTTATACCTTTACCGGATTATAATTCCTCGTACACATCTCAAATGTCAGCTTTAGCCAGATCAGCATACAAGGCAACGCTTTTAACGCATACGGGTATACATAATGCACTCGTATGTATTTCGGGAAAAGATCGGACGGAGACATGCTGGTCAATATAAAGGCGAAGACCATCAAGACAATATCCAATGTCGAACGTTTCCATGGTACAGCTGTATACCAAATAGCGACTCCGATAAACGCTATGATATAGGTACTGGACTCGCTACCCGTGCTGAACAGTACGACAAACATCAATACCGAGGCCAATAACGTTTTCCGGAAAGCCTCATATTTATATTGACTGATGCGTAGATAAGGCAGGCCGAATACTATTAATCCCCCTATTATCAGATAAATGTCCGAGTAACTGACCGATCCCGATATCTTACGAACCATTCCCAAGAAGGAAATGTTCTGCATGAGTGCGAATAAGTTCTCCGAATTTTTTCCGGATAAGTCCTCGAACCAACCGGTATATTGGGACATTATATAATCCGGCCCGGACAATATCATCGGGGCTACGACCATGACAACCGCCCATCCCACGCAAGATAGGCTGAACTTCATCTTATGGCGAGAGAAAAAGAAGAACGCCAATCCCGTGATCCCATACAATTTAGTAAAGGTACCCAACATGATCACGAAAGCGGCCCATACGTCTTTCTCTTTCTCTATCAATGCGTAGGCGAGGACAATGATAGCGGCGATACTGATATTAAATTGCGACATGAAAAGCGAGGTAAGCAACTCGTGGGCACAGAACCAATAGATAAAGATACGTTCCCGCTTGATCCCCGGTAGCATCTTGACCGCCCAGAATAAGAAAAGGCTTTGCGCCACCGACCAAGTAAGCAGTCCTAACCATAACGGTGTAATGGCGAACGGAGCCACTACCAAGCTAAATACCGGCCCGTAGTGAAAAATATCGTTGTATTCTTCCGGATAGGCGGCATAGAGCGGTAACTCATTCAACGTATGCCAAAAGGATTGCCTGAAGATGGAGAAGTTGTTATATTTCCCGGGGAAATACTTGGTAATCCATGCGATAACCCCCAGCAATGCCCATAGCCCCATTAAGGTACTATATTTGCTGAAAAATGGCTTATGGATGATTGTATTGAACTTATCTATAAATTTCATCATCGAATCTACATCTGTCTACGGGGCAAAATTACATAAAAACGGTGACTTTTATGCGAGTTAAATAAAAATACTATTTTTGCGTCCAAAACTGGTAAGAGATTATTTATGAATGAAATGTTGAGATACACGATCATTCGTGTCATTCTGTTTGTAATGGGAGGCTTTCTTGTTCTCGGATGTTCGGATGAAGATGATGTGGGTAATAGTGGAGGAACGAGTAAATATGGTTTGATACGGATGGCGGAGGAGGATTATGATTCGTCGAATACTTCTTACATCCTTCAGGATGAGGAACCGGACGAGGTTCTTTTCGATTCGTCAAAGCGAAAATTCAAGGTGAATGAGCCTTTGCAGGTGTCAGTTACCGGGCAGAAGGAGTTGATGCTTCGTTTCTATTCTCCTAGAGCTATCCATAATGTGATTGTCTGGGCTACGGTTGAGGGTTATGAGGATGAGGTACGGTTTGCGGAGTTTACTACGGTTTTACCTTTTCAGGAGTTTAAAATGAAGTTGCCTTTTCTAGAACGGGCGAAGGTTTATTATACACGTTCCGGCGAGGAGGTTACCATAGATGCCCATCCGGATATCGTGGCCGAGAATATAAGTTTGCGGGTTGAATGTGGAGATCCGGTCTATCAAGGAATGATAAACGTGAAACCTAAGTGGGATATTTGGTTTGGTAAATATTCCGGTTCGAACTGGGGCAACTTCAGGCCACATCTGGCTCGTGAGGCGGTTGCCCTTTCCTTGAATATGGCCGCGATGTTTTCTTCCTCGCTTTTTGATGAGGAACTGGAGAAGTGGCGTGGCAAGCTGATAAATAACGAGCAAATCGTGGATATAGATGTGTTGAAGAAACAGATCACGAATCATGGCGGGTTGTGTTATGGACGCGTGGTGAATGTTGTCGGTCTGGGTGGAGGAAATACCTTTGGGCTAGGTGAATATGTCTATCTGACCCATTATGCCGACGATGCCAATGGTTCTGACACGCCGTATCATGAGCTGGCACACTGCTTGGGGTATGGGCATAGTGGGAATATGACGTACTATCCGGCGGAAGGCGGTTTCCCTACAATTTGTATGAAGGTTTACTCACAGCTTTCCGTGAGCAAGAATTTACCGGTTTATTCCCGCCGTTTCTTGCATACCCGGAGGAATAAGAATCTGGTAGAGAATAAAAACGTGTATACTTCCTCGAAATACATTATCGATGATCCGGAATTGGATGCCATAGATGGCGGGCTTGGGCTTGCTCCGATGGAGACGGATAGGGCTGGTGATGAGGGTTCTCCTCTCTCATTTACACTTTCTGTCTTGGATATTCCCGGTGCCACTGTGGAAACTTTTCATCCGAAAGCGGTCCATCTTTATGGGAATACGCTATATGTAGCAAATGACGCTCCGGGACATTATAGTTTGGAGGTCTTTGATGTATCTTCCGGTAATGTGCGTCATGTGAAAAGTATGGTTGAGTGGATGAACGGAGATAAGAAAGAGACCTTTGCGGGGGAGCCAAACGGCGTGACTCGCTCGTATGGGAAAATATATGTCACGAATACGGGAAGCCGTACGGATGTGTTTGATGCGGAAACGTATGAGTTCATTACTTGTATCGGTACGGGTACTTGGGGTGAGGGTGGTTATCAGACCGTTCATGCGTTTGATGTGACGGCTAGTCAAGGGGCTGTCTTTATCCGGGATAAACGGAAACTGGTAGTTGTCTTGGAGCAAGATGTACAGCCCGGTTCCGCTGCTCGGGTACCTATATATAGCCGTAGCGTAAATTTACAAGAGGCAATGGGTACTTATGCAGTAGCGGCACGAAATGATGGCTTTTTATATGTGACGGCCCAGAATAAAAATATAATCTATTTATTCGATCCTGCGGACATTCGGGCAGGGGACACGGGCTTTGCGCCGTATCTGGTGACATTGGGATTTGAAAAGTCTCCCCAGTCGATAGCGTTTGTAGGGGATCGTTTGTTTGTTACGCTTCGTGTCGATGATAAACGGTCGGAGCTATGGGAGATCAGCCCTAAGAACGGAAAATTATTGCAGGACTTTACAGATTCGATGGTCTATCCCGAGAAAATAGCCGGTGCTCGTCATACTTTATTGGTAGTGGATCGTGCGACCCAGACAGTAAAAGCCATTGGCCTATGATTTTTTTATTGATTCTTAGGAATAAAGAAGATGGAGTTCCCGGAAAAAGTTTACATTTGCGAAAACTATTATAATAACGTATGAAACGTGTTTTTTTGGTCGGATATATGGGAGCGGGCAAGACAACGGTGGGAAAAGAGCTTGCCAAGCTCGCCGGTCTTTCGTTCATAGATCTTGATTACTATATCGAAGGGCGTTATCATAAGGCCGTTTCGCAGATATTCGCCGAGAGAGGGGAGGAGGCTTTCCGAGAGATAGAACGGAATATGCTTCACGAGGTCGCTGAGTTTGAGGACGTGCTGATCTCCACGGGAGGAGGCGCTCCTTGCTTTTTCGATAACATGGAGTTTATGAACGCTTCTGGCACGACGGTTTACTTGAAGGTGTCAGTCGAGGAGCTGGCGAAGCGTCTGGAGTTGTGCAAACATACCCGTCCGGTGTTGAAAGGACGTTCCGGGGAGGAACTGAGGGCGTTTATCGCCGAGAGTCTGGAGAAAAGGAATCCGTTTTATACGAAGGCGTCCATAACGTTTGATGCCGAGAAGATGTTAACAGAATCTGATGTACATGACATATCGAACGCGTTAATGAAAATCCTATAGCATATGGAAGCGAACGACGGCCGGCAGGCACAGGGGGCCTATATCCCGCAGGAATTATTGAAAGAGATCAGCAAGGTGAATAACCGTTTGCTCATCGGTATTCCTCGTGAACGATGCGAGGCGGAAAAACGTTTGCCGTTAACTCCGGAGGCGGTGGATATGCTGACCGATTGCGGTCACCGGGTGCTGGTGGAAAGTGGCGCCGGATTAGGTATCAACTATTCCGATAATCATTTCTCGGAGGCGGGGGCGGAGATCGTCGATACGCCCGCAGAAGTTTTCCAAGCGGATCTGATCTTGAAGATATTGCCTCCGTTGCCGGTGGAAATCGCGCTTATGAGACCTCGCACGACCGTTTTCTCATTGGTGCAGTTTAATTTATTCGCTCAAGAGGCTTTCGAGTTGATGATGGCGAAACGGATTACCGCTATCTCTTATGAGTTGATGGCGGATGAATATAATCGTTTCCCGGTGCTGAATGTCACTTCCGAGATCGAGGGGGCGGCTTCCATAACGATCGCTTCCGAGCTGTTGAGCAATACCCAAGGAGGTAAAGGGATCTTATTAGGCGGTATCCCGGGCGTATCCCCTACGGAAGTGGTGATCATCGGGGCCGGAAACGCCGGGACCGTGGCCGCGCGTGCCGCGTTGGCCTTGGGAGCATCCGTGAAAGTATTCGATGATGATATCAATAAATTGCGTATAATACAACAGGTCTTGGGGCAAGGGCTTTTTACTTCCACGTTCCATCCGAATGTGCTGCATAACGCGTTTCGTAGCGCTGACGTGGTGATCGGGGCGATGCGTTATATTAATACGAGACATCGCTATATTATCGCTACGGACTTGGTGCGTACGATGAAAAAGGGAGCTTTGGTGATCGATCTGAGGGTAAGCCAAGGCGGTTGCTTTGAGACGACATGCTGCTTGTCGAGGGAAGATCCCGCGGTGTTCGAGCAATATGGGGTATTACATTATTGTAAACTGAATATCAGCAACCGGGTGGCTCGTACTACCTCGATGGCTTATAGTAATATATTCGTACCTTTATTATTGTCGTTGGGCGACGCCGGTTCCGTGCAAGGAATGATCAAATCGGATAAGGGCTTTAGGGCGGGAGTATATATGTATTACGGGAAGACAGTGAATAGTTATGTGTCTAATCATTTTAATCTATCATCTAATAATCTTGATCTATACCTCTCTGCTTTTTGATGCGGAAAAGTTTTGAACTCGCAAAGTTTATGCTTTACTTTGCGGACGATCTAAATACCAATAAGCGATAAAGCTAATAAAGTATATTATGGCAGAACAGACAAAAGTTAAGACGCTGGAGAAGGTTGTAATTCGTTTCTCGGGAGACTCGGGAGATGGTATGCAGTTAACCGGTACAATCTTTTCAAACCTGTCCGCGGTTTTCGGGAACGAGATTTCTACATTCCCAGACTATCCGGCAGAAGTACGTGCTCCACAAGGAACACTAAGTGGTGTATCTGGATTCCAAGTGCATTTGGGATCGCGCAAAATTTTCACACCCGGTGATAAGGCCGACGTATTGGTGGCCATGAATCCCGCCGCGCTAAAGGTGAACGTAAAACACCTAAAACCCAATGCGATTGTTTTAATCGACACGGACTCTTTCAAGAAAAGTGATTTGGAAAAGGCCTTGTTTACGACCGATGATCCGTTTACTGAGCTGGGATTGACTGGCGTGCAGGTTGTTGCCGCTCCGATCTCTACGATGGTAAAAGACGGATTGGTTGAGTTTGGCTTGGACAATAAATCGGCTCTTCGCTGTAAGAATATGTTCGCCTTAGGACTTGTTTGCTGGTTGTTCGAGCGTCCGCTGGAGGAGGCTATGCACATGTTGCAGAATAAGTTCGCTAAGAAACCGGTTATCGCCCAAGCTAATATCAAGGCTTTGACGGACGGTTATAATTATGGTAATAACATCCATGCCTCGGTTTCTACGTATCGTATCGAGAGTAAGAAAGCCGAGCCTGGATTCTATACGGACGTGAATGGTAATAAGGCTACTTCCTATGGTTTGATAGCCGCTGCCGAGAAGGCTGGTTTGCAGTTGTTCTTGGGTAGTTACCCGATCACTCCGGCTACTGATATTTTACATGAATTATCTAAACGTAAGGATTTAGGCGTTATCACGGTTCAGGCCGAGGATGAGATCGCCGGTATCTGTACTTCTATCGGAGCTAGTTTCGCCGGTTGCTTGGCGGCTACGTCTACTTCCGGACCGGGTCTTGCCTTGAAGAGCGAGGCGATCGGTTTGGCTGTAATCGCTGAGTTGCCTTTGGTGATTATCGATGTTCAGCGTGGTGGTCCTTCTACGGGTATGCCGACGAAGAGCGAGCAAACGGACTTGATGCAAGCGCTGTATGGCCGTAACGGTGAGAGCCCTGTAGTGGTAGTCGCCGCTTCTACGCCGACCGACTGTTTCGATGCTGCTTTCTGGGCTAGTAAGTTGGCCGTGGAGCATATGACTCCGGTTATCTTGTTGACCGATGCCTTTATCGCTAACGGTTCTTCCGCTTGGAGAATTCCGGAAATGGATAAATATCCGGAGATTAAGCCGAATTACGTAGCTAATTATCAAGACGAGAAAGTTTGGAAGGCGTATCGTCGTAACAAGGAAAGCTTGGTTCGTTACTGGGCGATTCCGGGAACGGAAGGTTTCGCTCATCGTCTGGGCGGTCTGGAGAAAGACTACGAGACGAGTGCGATCTCTACCGATCCGGCTAACCACCAGAAGATGGTGACGACCCGTCAGGCTAAGATCGATAAGATCGCCGACTATATCCCCGAACTGGAAGTGATCGGAGATGAGGACGCTGATTTATTGATCGTTGGTTGGGGTGGAACCTACGGACACCTTTACGAGACGATGGAGACGATGCAGGAGAATGGCAAGAAGGTGGCTTTCGCTCACTTCAAGTTTATCAACCCGCTGCCTAAGAATACGGCTGAGGTTCTTTCTAAGTATAAGAAAGTGGTGGTGGCTGAGCAAAATAACGGCCAGTTCGCTAACTATTTACGTGGAAAGGTACCCGGATTTAACCCGTATCGCTTCAATCGTGTAAAGGGACAACCTTTTGTCGTTGCGAGATTAGTTGAGGAATTCACTAAAATATTGGAGGCTTAAAAGATGACAACAGAAGAAACTAAATTTCAACCGAAAGATTATAAAAGCGACCAGTACGTACGTTGGTGCCCGGGTTGTGGCGACCATGCGGTACTGAATTGCCTGCATAAGGCTATGGCCGAGGTAGGAGTGGCTCCTCACAATATGGCAGTTATCTCAGGTATCGGCTGTTCTTCCCGCTTACCTTATTATATGAATACGTATGGCTTCCATACGATCCATGGTCGTGGAGCGGCTATCGCTACCGGCGTAAAGACGGCTCGCCCGGACTTGAGCGTATGGTTGATTACGGGTGATGGCGACTGCTTGGCTATCGGCGGTAATCATTTTATCCACGCTGTCCGTCGTAATATCGACTTGAATATCGTTCTTTTCAACAATAAGATCTATGGTTTGACGAAGGGGCAGTATTCCCCGACATCCGACCGTGGTTTCGTATCCAAGAGCTCTCCTTATGGGACGGTGGAAGATCCGTTTATCCCGGCCGAGTTGGCGTTGGGTGCCCGTGGTAATTTCTTCGCCCGTACGATTGACGTGGATTTGAAGAATACGACCGAGGTATTGACGGCTTCCGCCCGTCATAAAGGCGCTTCCGTTACGGAGGTATTAGTGAATTGTGTGATCTTTAATGACGGTATCCATAAAGGCATCGTAGACAAGGAATACCGTGCGGATCGTACGATTTTCCTTCGCCATGGCGAGAAAATGGTTTATGGTGCTAACATGGATAAAGGTCTTGTGCTAGATGGCCTAAAACTGAAATCCGTAACGATCGGACAAGATGGTTATACGATGGATGACGTATTGGTACACGACGCCCATGAGAAGGATAACACCTTGCATATGATGCTTGCCATGATGAGCGGTGATATGCCAATTGCGTTAGGCGTAATACGAGATGTGGAGGGACCGACCTATGATGAGGCTGTCCACCAGCAAATCGAGGAGGTACAAGCGAAGAATCCTACACGTAAATTACACGACCTTTTGATGAAAGGTGAGATTTGGGAGGTAAAGTAATATATTTCTGATTGGATATAAGAGAAGGCGCAAGATATTTATCCTGCGCCTTTCTTATATTTATACGCTGGATTTGTTTGTGCGGAAAAAAGTATATATCTTTGTTTCAGTCACAATAAAAGCGAATACCTATGATGACAACTTCGGAAATAGTTGAGATGCTAGCTAAAAGTATATGATTTGTAAACTCCATATTACAAATAGACTAAGGGTTTTGTTAATTGCATGGAAAAGAGTAATTATTACTGAAAAATTTCCTTAATAAGCTGTGTACGATAAAAAAAAATATTACTTTTGTACCGCGGTTAACAAGGTGGAGTCGCAGCAAGCTCCAAAAGGTCGGAAAGCCTCACCGTATCGAACTAGAGTAGAGAGAAAAGTTATATAAAGTCAATCATTTAAATTAAATTCAAGATGGCTAATTTAGATTTAAGCAAGTACGGAATTGTTGATGTGAAAGAAATCGTTCACAATCCGTCTTATGATGTTCTGTTCGCAGAAGAAACTAAACCGAGTTTGGAAGGCTTCGAGAAAGGCCAAGTAACTGAGCTAGGTGCTGTAAACGTGATGACTGGTATTTATACAGGTCGTTCTCCTAAAGATAAATTTTTCGTAAAGAATGAAGCCAGCGAAGATTCTGTATGGTGGACTTCTGATGAATATAAGAATGATAACAAGCCTTGTTCTGAGGCCGCTTGGGCAGACTTGAAGGCTAAAGCCGTAAAAGAATTGTCTGGCAAACGTTTGTTCGTTGTCGATACATTCTGTGGCGCTAACGAGGCTACTCGTTTGAAAGTACGTTTCATTATGGAGGTTGCTTGGCAAGCTCACTTCGTAACTAATATGTTCATCCGTCCGACAGCTGAGGAATTGGCTAACTACGGCGAACCTGATTTCGTTTCTTTCAACGCAGCTAAGGCTAAAGTTGACAACTACAAAGAATTAGGCTTGAACTCTGAGACTGCTACTGTTTTCAACTTGAAGACTAAAGAGCAAGTTATCTTGAATACTTGGTACGGTGGTGAGATGAAGAAGGGTATCTTCTCTATCATGAACTACTTGAACCCGTTGCGTGGTATCGCTTCTATGCACTGCTCCGCTAACACGGATAAAGAGGGCAAGAGCTCAGCTATCTTCTTCGGTTTGTCTGGTACTGGTAAGACTACTTTGTCTACGGACCCGAAACGTTTGTTGATCGGTGACGATGAGCACGGATGGGATAACGAAGGTGTATTCAACTACGAGGGTGGTTGCTACGCTAAGGTTATCAACTTGGATAAAGAGAGCGAGCCGGATATCTACAACGCTATCAAACGTGACGCTCTTCTTGAGAACGTAACAGTTGCCGCTGATGGTAAGATCGATTTCGCTGATAAGTCAGTTACAGAGAACACTCGTGTTTCTTATCCGATCTATCACATCGAGAACATCGTTAAGCCGGTTTCTAAAGGCCCGCACGCAAAACAAGTTATCTTCTTGTCTGCTGACGCATTCGGTGTATTGCCTCCAGTATCTATCTTGACTCCGGAGCAAACTCAATACTACTTCTTGTCTGGATTTACCGCTAAATTAGCAGGTACAGAGCGTGGTATCACGGAACCGACTCCTACATTCTCCGCTTGTTTCGGTGCTGCTTTCTTGTCATTGCACCCGACAAAATACGGCGAAGAGTTGGTTAAGAAGATGGAAATGACTGGCGCTAAGGCTTACTTGGTGAACACAGGTTGGAACGGTAGCGGCAAACGTATCTCTATCAAAGATACAAGAGGTATCATCGACGCTATCCTTGATGGTTCTATCAACGAGGCTCCGACAAAGAAGATCCCGTATTTCGACTTCGAGGTTCCGACTGCATTACCGGGCGTAGATCCGAAGATCTTAGATCCTCGCGATACCTATGCTGATCCTGCTCAATGGGATGAGAAAGCGAAGGATTTGGCTGCTCGCTTCCAGAAGAACTTCGCTAAGTTCACGGGCAACGAAGCTGGTAAGGCATTGGTTGCTGCTGGTCCTCAGTTATAATTGCTTAAAAAACCTTGATCAAAAAAGGTCAAGGTTTAAAAATATCTTTATAAAAAAGCGTGGAATTACTAATTCTGCGCTTTTTTTATGATAACTGCGTTAATTTTATTATAAATGTGAAGTAGTTTTAAAAAATATTCCTACCTTTAGACCGGATTATCTGTTATAAGAAGAGCTTAAAAAGGAGTAATGATAAAAAAACTGGCACTTATTATTGGCTTTATAATTTGTTTGTCATCTTGTGGCAAGGATTATGTCTATCGGATTGAAGGGGAACTTTCTAATCTGGAAGATCAAACCGTATATGCTGTATTTGAGAAGGATAATTATAAAGTGGTTGATACGGTGGTTTGTACGAAACCCGGGCAGTTCCAGATCGATCAAAATGAAGCGGGTTTCCATTGTGTGACTATCTTCTTTGCGGATAAAGAGCATTGGGTTACGGCTTATCTGGAACCGGGAGAAACCGTAAAAATCACGGGCGACGCTAACTCTCCATTGCTATTGCAGGTAAAGGGGGGACGGACAAATGATAAGTTGACCGCTTTTAAGAAAAAAATCGCTCCTTTATTGACGGAATTGACAAATTTATCAAATTCTTTAAATAGCAAGGATTTGAACGATACGATCGAGGAGACGGATATCGCCGCTCGTTTGGCGAATGTTAATATGCAATTGAGCGAGGAAGCGATCCGGTACGTAAAAGAGAACCCGGATGAAGAGGTATCCGTTGTCTTGATTCAATCTTTTTTCTCAGATCCCGATGATACTCGTAAAATTGATGAGTTGTTGGCGTTATTGAATCCAAGGTTGAAAGACTTTTATCTGGTGAAGGAGCTGGAGCAATATAGCGCCCGTGCGAAACGTACGGCTTTGGGTGCGGAAGCCCCAGATTTCTCCGTAAGGAATATTTATGGGAATACGGTAAGTTTGGATTCTTTCCCGCAGAAATATTTATTGCTGACGTTTACCGCTCCTTGGTGTGATATGTGCCAGACAGAGGATCTATATCTGGATAAGGTAGCGATGAAATATCCGAAAGATCAGTTGGACATTCTTTTGGTTAGCTTGGACGATAATCCGGATAATGTCCGGGATGTACTGAAGAAGGATAGTATAGCGTGGAACTTGGTAACAGATTCGGCCGGACAAGCGGCTATGTTGATAGATCTGTATAACGTAAGCGTATTGCCACGCTGTTTCTTGATAGATGAGGATCATAAGATCTTGATGAAAACAGAGAATGGAATCGAGATCAAGCAAACACTGGAGAACTTGTTCGAAGACTGAGCGATTGGAAACAGGAGATTCCGGTTTTAATTTGTAATTAGTAACTCAAAATTCTTAACTATGTTAGTAAAATCTTATGCCGCTGCCGTGCAGGGGATTTCCGCTACGGTCGTTACCGTAGAAGTGAACTGTTCCAAAGGTATCCAATTCTTTTTAGTCGGTCTTCCGGACGTGGCCGTTCGTGAGAGCCATGAACGCATTATCTCGGCTCTTCAAGTATGTGGTTATAAATTCCCCCGCAATCGTATCGTTATTAATATGGCCCCCGCAGATATCCGTAAGGAAGGGTCTTCTTATGATCTGCCTTTGGCGATCGGTATTCTGGCGGCGGCAGAGCAGATAGATTCATCCAACTTATCCAAATTCGTATTGATGGGCGAGCTTTCTATGGACGGGAGCCTCCAACCGATAAAAGGGGCATTGCCTATCGCTATCAAGGCTAGGGAAGAAGGCTTTAAGGGCTTTATCTTACCCAAGCAAAACGCTTGTGAGGCTGCGGTAGTGAACGATCTGGAAGTGTATGGAGCTTCGAATATCAAAGAGGTGCTGGAGTTTATGGAGGGTAAACCTACATTGCGGCCTACGGTTATTGATACCTGTAAGGAGTTTTACGACCGCCAGCAATTGTTTGATTGCGATTTCTCCGATGTCCGGGGACAAGAGAACGTGAAGCGTGCGATGGAGGTGGCCGCCGCCGGCGGACATAATCTGATCATGGTAGGTCCTCCCGGAAGTGGCAAGTCCATGTTGGCGAAACGTCTCCCTACGGTCTTGCCTCCCTTTACCTTGCGTGAGTCCTTGGAAACAACTAAAATCCATTCCGTAGCCGGTAAGATAGGAGGTGGCGCCTCCTTGATGGTACAACGTCCTTTTCGCTCTCCCCATCATACGATCTCTAATGTCGCCATGGTAGGAGGGGGCACTTTCCCGCAGCCGGGAGAGATCAGCTTGGCTCACAATGGTGTCCTTTTTTTGGATGAGTTGCCGGAATTTAACAGGAGTGTCTTGGAAGTCATGCGACAGCCATTGGAAGATCGAGTGATCAATATCTCCCGTGCCCGTTTCACGGTGGAATATCCAGCCGGCTTTATGCTTGTGGCCTCCATGAATCCTTGTCCCTGCGGCTATTACAACCATCCGGACCGTCCTTGCCTCTGTTCTCCCGGAGCCGTCCAGAAATATATGAACCGCATTTCCGGCCCTTTATTGGACCGTATCGATATCCAGATAGAGATTGTCCCTGTCCCTTTCGAGAAGATTTCCGAGCAACAGCCCTCAGAGCCTAGTATCGCTATCCGTGAGCGGGTCATAAAAGCCCGTGCGATCCAGGAAAGGCGTTTTGCCGCTTATGAGGGTATTTATTGTAATGCCCAGATGAACTCCAAGCTACTCCATCAGTACGCCGTTCCCGACGCTTCCGGCCTCTCCATCCTCAAAACCGCCATGCAACGTCTCTGCCTCTCCGCCCGTGCCTATGACCGTATCCTGAAAGTCTCCCGCACGATAGCGGACTTGGATAATTCGGAACATATCGAAGTCCGGCATTTGGCGGAGGCTATACAGTATAGGAGTTTGGATAGGGAGAATTGGGGAATGTGAGTATCGACTAACTATTTCTATACTCCTGTGGGCTCATGCCCACATACCGCTTGAAATACTTTCCAAAAAAAGACATATTCGTGAAATTTAGCGTATAGGCTATGTCGTGGATGGAAAGGTTCGTTGATTTCAGTTGAGCTTTAGCGTCCATGATTACCATGGAGGTTATGATCTCTATGCAAGTTTTTCCGGTAGTTTGTTTGATAATGCTGCTTAGATGCGCTTGTGTGATGCCAAGCCGCTTGGCATACCATGCAACGGATCGTTGCATGGTATAGTTTTGCATGACTAATTGAGTGAAGTTCTTGCTGATTTGCTCTGCTTTAGAGAGATTTGCCTTATCTGTCATTTGATCTTTATACATGGAGCTAACCCCCATTAATATACCGCCAAACAGATGATTGATAACATTCCTGTTCAATTGGGAGCCACAAATATCGTACGTCTTGATCAACAACTCAAAATAATCTTTCAACAGCGGTAGTGCTTTTTCTTTCGGTTGATAGATCGGATTTTCTTTCACGATATAGTGCATATCTATGACCGATTTACTTGCATTTGCCTTACTAAGGAAATCGGACGAGAATCCCATGAAATAGATTTGCAGATCTCCATCTACCTTATGAATCTGGAAAATGCTACCCGGTAAGATCGTGATAAAACTTCCCGGTTCTACCTTGAACTGCGTCAGGTTGATGGAAGCCTCCACCTCCCCGCCCAAGCAAAGCACGAAGATCCCCGCTTTCAACCGGCAGGGATAATTGGCGTAGAGGTTCAACAGTCCGATATCTCCGGCCGTGAGCTTTCCGATCACCCAATCTTGGGGCAGGTCTATTTTAGGGATGTCGTTTTCCATGTTCGCCTAATTGGTTCTTCTCGCAAAGATAACATTTTTCCCGGCAAAATGATCAAAATAAGCCGCATATCGTAACAAGGCTGTTTCTCGAACTTCCCAAATTAGAGGAAGGATTGGGCAGATAAGCGGCCTTTTATGTTAAAAAGTGGTGTTTTCGGCACACGTTAGGCGGCGAAACCCCGTACGATAGGCGGTGTTGGGCAACACCAGTAGTGCCGTTGGGTATCGTAAATAGTCGCGAATAGGGTTGTAAGTAGTCGTGAATGGGCATTCTAACCCTGTTACAGCCCGGTCGTAACCCTATTATTTCGCCCAAACAACCCTTAGGATATGAATTAGGATGAATAATTTTCGCTAGAATGAAAGGCTGTTTTTAGGTATCTGGCTAATCAACAGTTGATTGCTGTTTTTTTCTTGCGAATTTGGAGGCGAGCCGTTCTTAGGGTCGAGATAATCGATTCTCGGAGGGTTCGGGTTACAAAGTGTCAGAATGTCAAAATGCTTTTCCCTCATGTTTTGCGGCCGTCTGGCGATCGTTTTTTGTGTGACAGGTCTTTGTGCATATATATATTGTCTAGAAACTGATATTCTGATAAAAAGAACAGTGACTTGTAAAAATAGGATAGATCGGTTCTTTTAAATAGCTCTGTTTGTGTGGTGATGAAAAGCGAAATCTAAAAAAAAGAATAACTAATAATACAAATAGACCTTGTGAGATCTCTGAGGAAATGATTCTTTTGCATTCAAATTTGGACGGATGTAAGTCTGCTTAAATAAGAGTAATAGAAAAAGTATGTATATGAGAAAAAAAATGAGATTTTGGGGTTTGGCCTGTTTGTTGGGCGGATGCTTGATGCTGGGCAGTTGCGGTTCGGAGGCGGAGGATTTGGATATTCCGGAAGGAGAAGGTTTAGTGAAAATAGATCTGATGCCGGAGGTTGGTTTCCAAACAAAGGCTGTGGATGAGAATGAGTATAAGGATGTAAATAAGTATACCGTACAGGTGTTTAAATCTGGACAAGAGAGCAATCCTGTTATTGAAGGTTTATATGGGGAATTAGAAGCGGAATATTCTTTACAGGTAGGTCAATATGTATTGAAGGCTTTTATGGGAGAAGAGAAACCGGTTTCTACCGACAAATTGTATTTTTATGGTGAACAAGGTTTTGAAGTGAAGGAAGGAAAGATCGTTGAAGCCCCGGTAACTTGTAAACCCTCTTCTGTGCGGATCAATGTGGTGTTTGACGCAAAGATGGATGAATATTTCTCTGATTATTCCTTAAAGATTGAGACGGAGGCACAAAAGCCGTCTTCATTTGAATGGAAAAAAGATACTGTCGGCCCGGTGTATTTTAAGGTAGGTAAACAGGAAGAGGTTAGGGTTACGGTGAATCTGACAAACAAGGAAAACGTAACGGCCAAGGGCTCTGTCAAAACTTATACGTTAAGTCCGGCAGATGCTTTGAGAATAACGTTGAAGCCGGTTATCAATAATGGTAATTTGGGAATCTCTATCACTGTAGATGAAACAACGGTCGATCATCCGGTTGATATTATCATTCCGGGAGATTGGGTATAAGATAAGATGTGGAAAATATAATAATAATAGATTATAATATGAAAGCTATCAATATATGGATGTTGGGTACGGTTTTGTTTTCCGGCTTGATATCGTGTGAGATGAAAGAGGAGATTTTCGGGAAAGATATCCCTACGGAAACCGGTTACTTGACGCTTGATGTGAATGCCGGTTCATCGTCTTCTGTAGAAACAAAGGGAGCTACCGATCAAAAGGAGGAGTTTCCGCTCGTGATCAAAGCGTTGGGCTTTGAATATACGAAAGAGTATGAATCATTCAGTAAATTCAAGGAAGAGACGGAGGGCGTGATTGAGCTGCCGATTGGGAATTACGAGATCGAAGCCCATTCGCCGGGGGAGTTTGCCGAAAAGATGAACGATCCATATTATGGAGGCGTAGAAAAAATAGAAATAATGTCTGGCGTAGAAAAACCTGCAATAGTGAAATGTTCTATTCAAAATGTCAAGATTGCTATGGATTTTACCCCTGAATTTATTGACTTTTATAGTTCTTGGACTATTACGATCGATGATAAGCTTGGCCATAGTGATGTTTATACGCAGGAAAATACGGATCCGAAACCTGTTTATTGGAAAATGGCTCCTAAAACCGATAAGATCTATGTAACAGGTACTGCAACTGTTAAATCAACGGGAGAAACTGTGACTCTTAATGAAACATTGACGAAGAAGGATAGCCCTGATAGCGAAGAGAGCGACAGCCCTTATTTTGGGGGAGGCGATGGCTTGCTTATCTCCTTAGCACCGGGGAAAGATGTTGAGTTAAATAAAGAGGGTATTGAAATTACGGTTAACGGATTTAATCAAGAGACAAATGAGAATATCGATATAGAAGTGGAAGTTGGTGGTGGTAATGGTGAAGATCCTAAACCTCCGGTAGAAGGTGATGGCCCGACGATTACGATTCCTCAAGCGGCTTATACGCTACCTGCGGATGCTGCTCTTGCCAAGACTGCGAATGCCGTGATAAAATCGGATGCTAATTTGACGAGTGTAAGAGTGCAGATAGCCGCTGGTAATGATTCCTTTTCGACTATTGTAGAGGGAATGGGATTAGGTGATTTTGATTTAATGACAGTAAAAAATGATAATGCAGCTTTAGCAGATATCTTAACGAATATGGGAATAGTATTACCTACGACAGAAGATAAAGAATATGCATTCCCTGTAGGAAGTTTCTTTGAGTTCATATCTCCGATGGGAGCTACTACATCTTCGGATGGGCATGTGTTTAATATAATGGTAACAGATGCCAATGGCAAATCGAAGACAAGTAAACTGAGTGTAAAAGTGACAGAATAATACATCATGAAAACAATATATAGACTTTTATTATTTGTATTGGTGGTAGGTTTGTTTGCCTGTCAAACAGAAGAGGATGTTTCTATGAAGAGCATCGGTTATTTGAGTTTGGAAATAGCCGCCAATAATTCTACGGTCACAAAAGCCGGAGATGAAGAGCCTGTTTATAATCCCAAGCAATTGGCAGTACAAATCTTGGATAAAGATGGTGGTGTTATTAAGAAGACTGATGATTATACGGAGTGGGAGAATGAGCGTTTCTCTCTGCCTGTGGGTAAATATACGGTGAAAGCGTCTTCAAATGGTTTTGATGGTAAGGCTGCGGCGTGGGATAAGCCTTATTACGTAGGCTCTAAGGAAGTAGAGGTTATAGCGGGGCAGGAAAAGACGGCTGAAGTCGTTTGTACCTTGGCTAATGTTTTAGTAACGGTGGAATTTGATGAGAAATTCAAGCAAAGTTTCAAGTCTGCTACTATTGTGGTTGCAGACTCTGCTGATATGGAAGGAACTCGTCTTACATTTGAATTAGGTAAGAACGAACAGGCAAAAGCCTATTTCCCGGTTCCTGAAAAATCGCTGATTGTCTCAACGAGTGTAACCAATCAAAAGGATCTGCCCAACTCTCAGAAAGATACCGTTCGAGAGGTAAAAGCTCGCGATAATGTTCGGCTGATATATAAGGTGGCTGACTCGCCAAATGGTTCTACAAACATTGATATTACATTGGATGGAACAATCAAAACATATACCTTTACTATTGGCGTACCTATGACGGCAAAGACAACTTTGTCGGCAAGTGCGAGTGCATGGAGCACTTTTGCTTATTTGAAAGGACAAGTGCTTTCGAAGGCCGGTAATTTGGATAAGAGCAAGTTGGTGATGGAGTATAAACAGGCAAACGCGGAGACTTGGACTTCTGTGCCGCAATTAGAAGAAGTGGAGAAAGATTCCTATTCGGCAAAGATTACAGGTTTGACTCCGGTTACCCAATACCAATATCGTTTTGTGTGTAAGGATACGGAAGAGATAGTAAGTGAGATTGAATTTACAACGGAAGAGCAGGTAGCTTTGTATAATGGTAATTTTGATGAATGGTGGCGTAAAGAAAATAAAGATAATTCTCCTTGGTATGCGATTGCGTCTGGAGATGCAACCTCTTTTGATACGCAAAAAGGTATGTTGTTCTCTTTCTGGGATTCCGGAAATGGAGGAACTGTGATGTTGAGTAAAAATCCTACTGAGCCTGAAGAAACAGAGATTCATACGTCTGGAGGTAAAGCGGCTAAGCTGGCTTCCCAGTATGTGGGATTCAGTTTTGCAGGAAAATTTGCTGCGGGGAATATTTATACAGGCCATTTCTGTAGCGCGAATATGAGTTCCTATCAAGCTCGCATCAACTTCGGACAACCTTTTACTTCTCGCCCGACCCAACTGAAAGGTTGGTTTAAGTATAATCGTGGGACAACGATAGATTATCCGACAGGTGATGGTGAATATAAGACAATCCTAACAAATGCGGGAGGCGATTTATGCTCTGTTTATATCGCTTTAGTGGATAATGAAGGTTTTGAGTATGACGGTAAAAAGTTCGCTTATGTGGTGAACGGTGATTTGGAAGGTGATGATCCTGCCAATTTTAAGTATAAGAATGCCATAGATTTCTCTGAAAACAATAAAAATGTTATCGCTTATGGAACGATAACAGGGGAAGAGGAAAAAGGAACCGGACAGTGGCAGGAATTTACCATTGATCTGAAATATCGTGATCTTACTCGAAGTCCGAAATATATTATTATTGTAGCTTCTGCAAGTAAATATGGCGATTATTTTACAGGAAGTAAGAGTAGTGTAATGTATGTCGATGATTTCTCCTTAATTTATGGTAGTGAGCCTATAATGGGGAAATAGTCGATAAACAGAAAATCTATTTCTGAAACAGTGAGTTTTTATTATAAATCTACTTAGCAAGTAAGTATATCTGCCTTGCTAAGTAGATTTTAAGTATCTTTGTGGTGGAATACGTAGATAGAGCATAACGCAGCAATAACTATATAGAGTAAATTATTTGAATGAGTAGAAAATTTTTGATCCTATTGCTATTATTAGCAATAATGGCTGGTACAGTAAGTGCGCAACGAGGTAAGCGTGCTATCAAGCGCATCGACCGTGAGGTCCAAGAGACTGTATTTATCCCTAAGGGGACATGGATGGTCGGAGGTACCGTTTCATATTCCGAACACGATGAGAGTAACCTGAATTTTTTGGTTATAAAAGATTTGGAGGGGAAGGGATATAACTTTGCGGTAAGTCCGTATGTGGGATATTTCTTTCGGAATAACATATCGGCGGGTGTTCGCTTTGCTTATCATAGGGACTATCTGGATTTGGGGAATGTGGATGCCAATTTAGGTGATATTACTATTTCATTTAAAGATTTGTATTATCTGGAACATAAGTATGAGACTTCCGGTTTTTTGCGTACTTATATTCCTATCGGGCGTAGTAAGATCTTCGGACTGTTTAATGAGGCTCGCTTGACTTATGGGTATGGTACGGGAAAAAACTCTACTGGTTCTGGTGTTAATTATGATGGAACCTATCAAAAAGTCCAGAATTTGCAGATTGGTTTTGCTCCGGGATTAACAGCCTTTATCACGGATTGGTCGGCGATAGAGGTGTCTGTCGGTGTGATGGGATTTGATTTTAAGTGGATCGATCAGAAGACGAATCAAGTCGAGGAGGGATCAAGTCGAACTTCATCCGGTAATTTCAAGATCAACCTTTTTTCTATTAATATAGGTATGACATTCTATTTGTAATTCGGATATGGAGAAAGTATATCGTGGTTATAAAAAAGTAGTTGAGGGCTTTTGTTTGTTCCTTTTCTTATTAGCGACTTCATGTGCGATAGAGAATGATATCCCATATCCGGTCGTTAATGGAGGTATTACAGATATTCGTGTAGAGGGGCAACGAGCGGCGGAAGGTTCCTCGGATGCGGAGGCTATTATTGATGCATCCGCAAAAACGGTCATGTTATATGTAAACGATTCGGTGGATATGACTAAGTTGAAACTGACTCGTTTGGTGATAAATCCGATAGAAGCGGAGGTCTTGGTAGATTCCGCTCTTTGCGCTAATCCTGATAAGTTCCCGTTTGCGGGGTTTGCTTCATTGGATAGTATTCCTATGTCATCGAATACCCGGATAAATTTCACTAATCCGGTCAATTTTACCATAAAGACTTATCAAGAGTATGTATGGCAAGTCAAAGTGAGACAAATTATAGATCGAAAGATTGAAGCTCAGGGAATGATCGACTATTCGATCGACGAGTCAGATTCTCGTGTGATTATCTATGTCGGGAAAGAACAGGATTTAAAGAATATCCATATTACTTCTTTGGCTTTGGGAGGTGCGTATGGTGAGGTTACCCCAGATCCAACGACAGTGAAAGATTTTACTTCACCACGAAAGTTTACGGTTCAATACGCTTGGAGTAAACCGAATGAAGGAACAATATGGACAGTATATGTCCAGCTTACTGATGAAGATGGAGGTTCTAAGCCCTCGACTGGGGATTTGTCGGTGAATGCTTGGGGTAAATATGCGTATGTGGAAGGAAAAATATCGGATTCCGATTGCTCGTTTGAATATACGAGACAAGGTGAAAGTTCTTGGAGTAAGGTCTCAGCGACAGTTGATGGTACAAAAGCATCGGCAAAGATTGAGGGATTACAATCGGGTACGACTTATCAGTGCCGTTTGGTTAATGCTTCTGGCAGTGTATTGGGAGAATCTACTTTCACCACAGAAGAGGCTACAGCCTTATATAACGGTAATTTTGATTTATGGTACCAAGCCGGGAAGACATGGTACACGGGTGAGTCCGGCAAATCATTTTGGGATACGAGTAATCCGGGAACAACACAGGGGCTTGGTGCTGCGGTCAATATCAATCCTACCCAAGGAAATACGAATGTTGTGCATACGCAAGGAGGAAAGTCGGCGGAGCTGAAATCGCAGTTTAAGGTGAAATTCGCTGCTGCGAGTCTATATACAGGATCTTTTGGAGAATTGGTCGGAATGAATGGGGCTAAGATTAATTTTGGGCAACTGTTTACTTCTCGTCCAACCGCATTGCATGGCTTTTTTCAATATGCGCCGGCCACAGTTGGGTATGTAGGAGATAATCAGCCTACAGGAACGATCGCAAAAGGAGATCCGGATGTTTGCTCGATTTATATCGCATTGGCTAAAAAGTCTTATACGGTGGATAATACCAAGGTTGAGACGTTTATCCAATTTAAGACGGATAATAATATTATAGCTTATGGTGAGCTTCCTCTCAAAGAGTGTGTCTCAACGAATGGAACATGGAAAGAATTTACGATCGATTTGGAATATAAGACGCTGGAGAAGCCCAATGATATGTATCTTATCGTAGTGGCAAGTGCCAGTAAATATGGCGATTATTTTACCGGAGGTGACGGTAGCATATTGTATGTAGATGATTTCGAACTTATATACGACTAATGATATGATGAAGCGAATAAATAAATTCTATTATTGTATACTGTCATTGTTTCTCTTTACGGCTTGTCAGGAGGAGGCTTTGATGGATAAGACGGCTGGCTTCCAAATATCTTTGCAGGATGGGGAGGTTGCGATTGAGACGAAAAGTACCCCGGTGGAATTAGGGAAACCTGCTGTAGATAAGTTTAAATTAAAGATCGTGAGGGAGGGAGTCTCTGAACCGTTGTACGAGGGAGCTTATACCAGCCAAACAATACCAGCTTCAGCCGGTACTTATGCGATCGCTGCCTCTTATGGGGATAATCCTGTTTTGGCATGGGATGCGCCTTATTATTTCGGGGATACGACTAAGGTAGTCATTAAGGAGGGCGAGCAGAAAAGCATTTCCTTGAAGTGTAAGGTGGCGAATGCGTTGGCCTCGGTCTCTTTCCCTGCTGATGCGGAGTTGCAGAAGATCTTCTCTTCTTATTGGGTGAAAGTGGTTGTTGGAGATCTTTCTTGTAAGTTAACTTCGGATAGCAAGAGGAGCGCTTATTTTCAAGCGGGGAAACAGGTGACTTTTTATTTTGAGGGGAAAAAGACGAATGGTGCGGATTTTTCAGAGGAGTTAAAGCACAAGGATCTTCCTTCGATATTGGAAGCCGGGCATAATGTGAAGCTGACCTTAAAGCTGTCGGATGATTTATTATTGGATATCGCTAAGGTGGAGGTTAAAAAGGAGACGATCACGAGTGATATTCCGATGGATTGGTTACCTAGGCCGAAGATCGAGGCCGAAGGTTTTGAGAATAATGTGCTAGCTTTTGCCGAGACAGAGAGTAAAACAGCGAAATTGAATCTTAATACGGCCTCTGCTTTGCAAGATTTGAAGTTGAAGTTTACTTTTGGTGATCCGCAATTTGAGAGCTTGAATGATAAGGAATATCTCTTATCTGTTCCGACGGATAAGGAGAAAGTGGAAAAGGTGCTAGGTATTGTATTGCCCGAGATCGGTGCGGAAAAAGCCTCTTTGGATTTGACATCTATTGTTTCCAAATTGCAAACAAATGCGGGTACGACAGTAGAGAATAAGATAGAGGTAGATGCGAAGGCGAACAATCGCTGGAGTAGTGAAACGGTTAAAGATCAAGAAAACCCGAATAGGGTTTATACGTTGAGGTGTAATAAGCCGATTTTCCGAGTGAATGCTTATCCGGGAAATGTTTGGACAAAGGAGTTTACAATGAACCCCTTAATGGAAGAGCAGGTGGAAAGTGGAGATTTTACGATTTTGAGTAAAGACATCAAGTATCAATTTAGTTTGGATGGACAATCTGGTTGGACGGACATAAGTGCAGATTTGCGGAAGGCTGATTTAACTCCGGGAACGAATTACTTCATTCGTGGCTTGTATCGTGGACAGGTTGCAAGTGAGGTTGCGGAGGTGAAGACGTATCCGATTATAGAGTTGGAGAATGGTAATTTAAGTTCATACTCTGTTGTAAGAGGAGAAGATGGTAATAAATGGAAAGGATATGGAGCTCAGTTTGAATGGTCTAGTTGGGCTACTTTAAATGAATTGACTACACCTAATTGCCCTATAACTGCATATAGTTATAACACACGCTCGGGTACTCGACCTGTTTCAGATATAAGGATAGGGGCAAATGATAATGTTGCTGTCTGGATTATAACAATTGGTTATGGTTATGGTGGTAATAGTTCTAATCCTAAGGCTGTTACTCCTAGTGAATTGTTTTTAGGAAAATATAATGAAAAGGGAATAGAGTTTGCTTCTCATCCGACAGGACTTCATTTTTGGTATAAATATCATCCATTTAAAGGGGACTTATCGGATATATCCATATCTTTGTTTAGTGGAGAGCAGGAAATAGGGAAAGGCATTTTGCAAGAAGAAAATGAAGTTTCATCGTATAAAGATTGTATATTGCAGATAATATATGATGAAAAATATAAACATCTATCTCCTGATAGAATTTCTATTGTATTTAAATCGGGGTTTAACTCAGAGGTGGAATCAAGAGAATCTGGAAGTTTAACATCATCAAATACGGCTAATCCTAAATTTAGAGGTAGTGAACTTTATATTGATGATATTTCTTTAATTTACGATAAGTAATATGTTAAGATAGAGATCATTCATTACTTAAATAAGAAATATAAAATGAAATATGTCATTTATATCCTATTAACCCTCTTCCTTCTGGCAAGTTGCCAAAAGGAAGAATATGTTGGTACTCCTCGAGGAATGGGAACTCTGGTATTGGAAACCCTTTCTGTTCAAACCGAAAATGTCAATACGGTTTTCACTCGGGCCGTAGAGCCAGATCTATATGTGGAGATTTGGCAAAATGGTCAACTTTTGACGGGACAACGGTATGAGCCGGGAAAAGTGCCCGGTAAGTTAGATTTGCCTGCTGGTGTTTATCTGCTGAAAACCTATAACCAAGCATATCAGGATATGTCTGGTTGGCTGGATACAGAGAAAGGGAATATGGCTTTTTCTGCTGAAAAAGATTTTGAGATTGAATCAAATGAGATTAACTATCTGAGTGTAGAAGTTCCTATGGTGAATATCGGTGTTTCCTTAAAACTCCCGGAAGGTTTTAGTGATCGCTTTAAGGATTATCATTTTACCGTACAAGTCGGAAACCGGTCCGTAGAAATATCCAATGGAGAAACCGCTTATTTCCCCTTGAGTGAAGTAACTTATATTTTAAGTGCCACAAATAATGATGGTGAAAATAAAACGAAATCAAAGACAATCAAATCGCCAGTGGCAGGAACTATATATGAAATCTCTTATGGCTATGCAGCTAAAGGGTTGATTATTAGTGCTAAATATGGCTTATGAAGTGAATAACTTACGGCTTCCCAAGCCGTTAGCTTACCACTAGGGGTAGCCGCTAGTTATTCACTCGACAAGCCGTAAGTTATTCACTTCACAAGCTATAAACAAGGGGGTGTCGTTCTTTACATATAATATAAACGTACGTTCGTACATTAAAATATACAGCCTCTCTCTTTAAAGGCAAATCCAAAAACATATCCAGTTACTTTTCTCCCCTTTTGGATTAAAAAGTATCTTAACTGTATCGTTCAACGAAACTAAGTGTGTTGGCCAAGTATCTTAGTTTCGTTGGCCAACGCACCTAGGTGCAGATATGTATTAAAGCATATGGACAATTCCCGTCCCTCGTGCTCCAACCGTTATTCTCAAATTATTCCTTACCTTTCCTTGATAAAAGAAGATTTCTCAGCGAACAGGTATAAGAATTGGAGATTTTTATCTAAGTTTGTCAGTATACATCAAAAAGAAAGGAAGATCCTATGATATCTCAAATAACCATCCCCTACGCCATGGCCGATTTCGCCAACTTATGCGAGCTAGGTTGCTCTTGACTTTGGCGCAATACTAATAAACAATCTCTAAAACCCTTTATTCATGGGCTTTTTATCAAATTCGTTATGTTTTTAAGGTGACGCAATGCCAAAGTCAAGGCTATGCCTATTTATCAAGATTTTCCATCCAACGCTTTCCCGGCCTTTGTGTTGAGGAAAATGAAGAATCCACAACTTACTATGGCTAAAAATGTAAATAGTCCTATTAATGGTGTCATTTCGATACCTCCTTCTCATTTATTAAGTATAATCCACTTGCTAAACTAAATAACACAGTAATTATGCCAAAGATAATAACAAGTAATGTGTTTCCTAAGTCTCTCATTATGGCAGCAATAACTACTCCTGCCAATATCAATTAAGCCACATCAATGAAAAACTTACCTAACTCTTTTCTCATAGTTGCTTGATTTTGATGTTTATAAAACTTTATCTTTTCGCAAAGAAAACCATTCTTTTTCTATAAACCAAATTATTCCGTACCTTTGCCCCTCAAAAAGAGAACACAAGGTATGGAAAAACATTTTAAGAGAACGCTGATTACTACGGCGTTGCCGTATGCGAACGGACCGGTGCATATCGGCCATTTGGCCGGGGTATATGTGCCTGCTGATATTTATGCCCGTTACCTTCGTTTGAAGGGGGAGGAAGTGTTGATGATTGGTGGTTCGGACGAACATGGGGTACCCATCACGTTGAGAGCGAAGAAAGAGGGGATCACACCGCAGGATGTGGTGGATCGTTACCACGGTATTATCAAGAAATCGTTCGAGGAGTTCGGTATCACGTTTGATATCTATTCTCGTACTACTTCCGCTACGCATCATCAGATGGCCTCGGATTTTTTCCGTACATTGTATGATAAAGGCGAATTCATCGAGAAAACAAGCGAGCAATATTACGATGAGGAGGCGAAGCAATTCTTGGCCGACCGTTATATCATGGGTACTTGTCCGCATTGTGGAAACGAGAAGGCGTATGGCGATCAGTGCGAGGCTTGCGGTACGTCTCTTAGCCCGACGGATTTGATCGATCCGAAATCCGCTATCAGTGGCAGCAAGCCGGTGATGCGTGAGACGAAGCATTGGTATCTGCCTTTGGACAAGTGGGAGCCGTTTTTGCGTAAATGGATCTTGGAGGATCATAAGGAATGGAAACCGAACGTATATGGGCAGTGTAAGAGCTGGCTGGATATGGGACTGCAACCCCGTGCGGTGAGTCGTGATTTGGATTGGGGTATCCCTGTTCCCGTGGAAGGGGCGGAAGGAAAGGTGCTGTATGTCTGGTTCGACGCTCCGATCGGTTATATCTCTAATACGAAAGAGTTGCTGCCGGATAGCTGGGAGACTTGGTGGAAGGATCCGGAGACTAAAATGGTCCATTTCATCGGTAAAGATAATATCGTGTTCCATTGTATCGTGTTCCCTTCCATGCTGAAAGCGGAAGGTTCTTATAACTTGCCGGAGAATGTCCCCGCTAATGAGTTCTTGAACTTGGAGGGCGACAAGATCTCTACTTCCCGCAACTGGGCGGTTTGGTTGAACGAGTATCTGGTGGATATGCCGGGCAAGCAAGACGTGTTGCGCTATGTCTTGACGGCCAACGCGCCGGAGACAAAGGATAATGATTTCACATGGAAAGATTTTCAGGCTCGTAATAATAATGAGTTGGTCGCTATCTTAGGGAACTTCGTGAACCGTGCGTTAGTCCTTACGGATAAGTATTTCGAGGGTAAGGTGCCGGTGGCTGGCGAGTTGACAGATTATGATCGCCAGACCTTGAAGGATTTCGCGGATGTGAAAGAGAACGTGGAACGCCTGTTGGATACCTACCACTTCCGTGACGCTCAGAAAGAGGCGATGAACCTAGCCCGTATCGGAAATAAGTATCTCGCTGATATGGAGCCTTGGAAGTTGGCGAAGACGGATATGCCTCGTGTCGCTACGATCATGAACATCGCTTTGCAGATTACGGCTAATCTGGCGATCGCTTTTGAGCCGTTCTTGCCGTTTAGCATGGAGAAACTGAATAAGATGCTGAATGTAGAGCCGTTGGGATGGAATCGCCTAGGTGCTACGGATCTATTGGAGGCCGGTCATCAATTGGGCAAGGCAGAGTTGTTGTTCGAGAAGATAGAGGATAGCGTGATCGAGGCCCAAGTGCAGAAATTATTGGATACGAAGAAAGCGAATGAGGAAGCGAATTATAAGGCGAAACCGATCCGTGAGAATATTGAGTTCGATGATTTCATGAAACTGGATATCCGTGTGGGTACGGTTCTGGAATGTGTGAAGGTTCCGAAAGCGGATAAGCTGCTTCAGTTCCGTATCGACGATGGCCTGGAGAAACGCACGATCGTGTCGGGTATCGCCCAGCATTATAAACCCGAGGAATTGGTAGGCAAGCAAGTTTGCTTCATCGCTAACTTAGCTCCCCGTAAGCTGAAAGGTATTGTTTCCGAGGGTATGATTCTCTCCGCCGAGAATTTCGATGGAAAGCTGGCCGTTATCACTCCGGAGAAAGAGGTGAAACCGGGTAGTGAGGTGAAATAATAAGATAAACGCAATAATGAGGGGGCTATTTCGTTTTAACGACGGGATAGCCCTATTTTTTGAATGGATAAGATGCTAGAGAAACAGATACAGATGGTAGATCTGCGGAGGCAGTATGAACGTTTGCGTAGCGAGATCAATCCCGCCATGCAAACGGTGATAGATGCTTGTGCCTTTATCAATGGCCCTCAGGTGAAAGAATTTTGTAACCATTTATCAGGTTATTTAGGTGTTCCTTATGTGATCCCGTGCGGCAACGGTACGGATGCCTTGCAAATCTCCTTGATGGCATTAGACTTACATCCGGGCGATGAGGTGATCGTTCCTGCTTTTACGTATATCGCCGCGGCTGAGGTCGCTTTGGCTCTTGGCCTAGTGCCGGTATTAGTGGATGTAGATCCCGGTACATTCAATATAGACCCGGAAAAGATAGAAGATGCCTTGTCTGAAAAGACGAGAGCTATTATCGCAGTTCATCTTTTTGGCCAGTGTTGTGATATGGAACCGATCTTGCGTATTGCCAGCCGTCATAATCTATATGTGATCGAGGATAATGCCCAGTCCATCGGTGCTAATTATACTTTCTCGGATGGAACGGTGAAGAAAGCCTGTACGATCGCCTCTATAGGAACGACCTCCTTCTTCCCTTCGAAACCGTTGGCTTGTTATGGTGATGGTGGGGCGATGTTTACTTCCGACGCACGATTGGCCGAACGACTGCGAATGATCGCCAATCATGGGCAAAAGGTAAAATATCATCATGCTTTGGTGGGCTGCAACTCCCGTTTGGATACCTTGCAGGCCGCTGTCTTAGATGTTAAGCTTCGGTATTTGGATGAATTTGCCGCCGCTCGTTGTAAAGTGGCTGCTAGATACGATGCTGCCTTTTCCGGATTGGATGCTGTACGCAAACCACTAAAATCAGCCTTTTCATCGCATGTTTATCATCAATATACGGTACAGCTAGCTGTAGAAAAGAGGGATCAAGTACAAGCTGCGTTAAAAGAACGAGGCATTCCTTCTATGATTTATTATCCATTGCCTTTGCAGGAGCAAGAGGTGATGAGGGGTCGATGCCGGATTTCCGGGGATTTGAATGTCGCTTCTCGCTTGAGCCGATCCGTATTATCCTTGCCGATTCATACGGAGATGACAGAAGAGGAGCAGGCCTATATTATAGAATCTATAAAGAGTGTTTTATGAATAAGAAGATACGTTTCGCCGTGATCGGCTGTGGTCATATAGGTAAGCGTCATGCCGAGATGATTACCCGGGATGAAGGAGCGGAGTTGGTCGCTTTATGTGATATCCGTCCGAAAGAGGAGCTGGGGATCGAGGCTTATGCGGTCCCTTTCGCCCGGGATATAGATGAACTATTCCGTTTGGGATTGGATATAGATGTGGTGAATATTTGTACACCTAACGGCTTACATGCCGAGATGGCGATCCAAGCGATAGAGAGTGGACATCATGTGGTCATAGAAAAGCCTATGGCCTTGACCTTGGCGGATGCCGAGAAAGTGGTTTATACCTCGTTGAGATTCCGTAAGCAGGTATTTTGCGTAATGCAAAACCGATATTCCCCGCCTTCGGTCTGGATCAAGGAGATGGTTGAGTCCGGAAAATTAGGCCAGATTTATATGGTGCAGCTGAATTGCTACTGGAACCGTGACGAACGCTACTATAAACCCGGAGGATGGCATGGCGACGCTGCCTTGGATGGAGGTACCTTATTCACTCAATTCTCCCATTTCATCGATATTATGTATTGGTTATTCGGGGATATTTGCAATATCCAGTCCCGTTTCGCTGATTTCAACCATGAGAAGCTAACGGCGTTCGAGGATTCCGGTTTCGTCAATTTCAATTTCGTGAACGGAGGAATGGGAAGCTTGAGTTATTCAACGGCGGTGTGGAATAAGAATATGGAGAGCAGTATGTTGATCGTGGCGGAAAATGGAAGCGTGAAGATCGGTGGACAATACATGAATGAGGTGGAATATTGCCATATCAAGGATTATGAGATGCCGGAATTGGCTCCTACCAACCCCGGCAATGATTATGGCCCTTACAAAGGCTCCGCCCAGAACCACAACTTCGTGATCCGTAACGTAGTCAACGTCCTTTCCGGCGCTCCGGGCGAGATCATAACGACCAACGTGTTGGAAGGCATGAAGGTGGTGGATATCATTCAGAGGATTTATGCTTCTTCTTGAAAGGATATGCAAGCCCCGTAATATCCGACATTCTGCAAGACTTCGTGAAAACTTTTTAATACAGAGCTGCTTATTAAATTGGACTCTTGATCAAGCAATGTTTGTGGTGCTTTCATCGTGAGAACGATGATCTCTGCATTTTTTAACTCCTCTTTTAGCTGTTGTGTACTTGGATCAATGATATCGCTATTAGAGTATACTAATTGCCGTTTATGAGTCGCCTCTGGTATAATCAGATAACTGATCAGGTCTGGGGCTGTGACTAAAGGACTTCCTTGCCCGGAATCCCAAACGATCAAGCTTTCGTTTTGAAAAATAATCTTGATAAGATTTTCTGGGGTTTGATCTTGTTGGATGGTCATCAACCCGCTATCAAAACCTCCGATAGCGGTGTTTTTTGCGTCTAGGATTTTTCCCTGACATACGATTTGAGAGTGGTAATTAATAGTGTTAAGTACATTTTGGATAGAGGAGATATTCGGCTTTATTAAATATTGTTCGTTTCCTATGATTTTTCCCAATTGTATACATTTTGTTATTGTCCCTTTGATCAGAATGGCTTTGCTCATTAAGGCCCGGTCCATCGTCCACATCGTTATGCCACCAACTTGGTCGAATTCACGCATGCTTAGGGCTGATCGTGCCAGAGCCTCGATCGTGGTAGAGGCAGAAGCTTCACGACTATCGCTTACTTCATATACGATTTTATAGTCAGAGCTGTTGGTAAGTACGCAAGGATTTACATCGGCTCCATGCGTCGCGAAAGTTGTCATCTGCAATAAGGGAACGGCTCTGCCTGCGCCATCAGCGTTAATGACGGTAAGATTCAATTTAGCCCCGACAAGGCAAGAAACAAGAGTCGAGATTCCTCCTACCTCAATTGGCACGATATAACCGAGTTCTTTCCCTCTTTTCTTGAGTTCTTCTTGGATTGTATTGACCGACTGGATAGCCGCATCTGGTGTAACGGCATCTTTTAGTTTCGTAGGGGTACCTAAATAAGCTAAAACAATAGCGCATTTAGAGTCGTTTTCCGGAATATCATCTACATCGATGATGGAAACCTCAGTACGTTCGTAATGCTTCTTTGTGAAATTTTGGACAAATAGCATCGCGCTATCATACGTTCCACCACCGCCACTAGCTAGGAATGTAGCTCCCTTGACTAGATTCTCGAGGTCGATTTGCTTAAGAGGTTCATTTTTCTTTTTCATGGTTTGTCGTATTATATTGATTTCAATAAGTGCTTAACATGCTCGGCTCCTGTTTCATCCGCTATATCCAATGCTTTTTTATAGCGACTTCCATATTTTCCGTATCGCCAAGAGCTTTATGGCACTTTGCCTTTAGGAAGTAAAGCTCCCCGAGGTAACATTTTTCCTTATTAGCTTCTATGATAGGAAATGACATGTTTATTATATCTAAACAAGATCTATAATCATTATAATTCAAGTGGACCATTCCTAATAAATAAGTATAGAAAGGATGAGTGATATCAGTTGTCGAGGTCTTATCAGGTATGAGGCTTTTATATCCTTCTTCGAGAATACTTAACCCGGTTTCTTTCTCTTTTAAGGCATAAGTGAACCCGTAAAACAATTTGCTGACCGCAGTGTAGTAAGAAAAAGAATGATCTTCAGAGGTTTTGTGGACTTTGAGGGCAAATTCCTCACAGCGTTCGTAATTCCCTTGCAAAAGCTCGTTCCATGCCACGACATGATAAAAGATAGCTAGGACAAAATAATCCTTTACCGAGGTGTACCGATCTTCCATATCCTGGCTTAATTTCTTGAACACCTCATATTCTCCCGCTTCAAAAGCCGTAATAGAGGCGAACATAAAGTAGAATAGATTATTGATAGAAGTAGCTTGCCTCACGTTTTCTCCCATTTGGTCAATCAACACCTCATACTCATGAAGAAATAATTTTAGCCTCTTGAAATCTCCGATCCAGAAGAGGGTATTGATAAGCATAATATAACCGGTCTGCAGACCGATCAAATTCTCGGATTCCTTTGTCTGGGCGATATTTTTCTCACATAGATCTACGCACTTGTCCAGATCTATTTGCATGAAGTAGTAAATCCAAATGCAATACGTGATGGTATCCATGTAATCGAAACACTGGATTTTCTTACTTAGCTGGTTTGCTTCCGTGAATAGATCCATCGGGATCTTACTCCCCCAGCCAATCGTATTGCGATAGCATAATCCCAGTTTTACGGTGGCTTCCAGACGGATCCGGTCGTGCTCCATATCATCGGCAAGATCATCCAGATACTTCAACATATTCTTCAACAGAGGAATAGCGTTCTCAAACGCCGATATTTTCATCATGGCGTTCACGGAGATCATGATAAACCTCAATGCGCTGTCGTATTCACCGGACATCTCATAGTGATACGCTATATCTCCAGCCATTTCTTCTATCTTGTCTTTGAAGAGTTCTTGTAATATAGTTGCTATATCCGAATGCAAGACCATGCGTTGGGTTAAGCTAAGTTCTTGATAAATGTATTGTTGGAATATATAATTAGAGAAATAGAATTTAGATACAAACTGTTTTCCGGACCGTACGCAATCTCCTTCCATAACGAGATGATGCTGTTTCTGTAATTTTTTGGAAAGGCTCATCAGCAAATTCCGTTCCGATTCATTTAGGGTTCTAGATAATACTTGAAGTATGAAATTCGGACCTTGAACGCTTGCGTGTGAAAGGATTTCCATCAGCGAGTCCTCTAAGTTGCTGATCCGTTCTTCAATGATACCCTCAATCCGGATCGGATAATCATGCCACTCCATGTTCTTTTGGTTTTTCCAGATCTCATCTTCTTGATAAACAACCCCCTCGTCTTTGAACAAGTTCATCATTTCCGTGATAAACAATGGATTACCATTCGTCCGCTCAAATAGTTTTTTTCGGAAAGATGCTGTATACTGGTTCTTATCCCTGTCAAGAATTTGATTCATGAAATCTTTTCTGTCGGCCTCTGACAGATTATCTAATTGGATGAAAACATTTCCGAAAGCTATCTTTATTTCATTGATAAGCTTTTGCATAGGATGCCGCCCTTCGCCAGTATAGCCATCGATATCTTCACTGCGGTAACAGCCGACAATCATGAGGGAAGAACGTCGTAAGGATACGATTAGCTGATAAAGTAATTCGACGGACGGTTTATCGATCCACTGTAGGTCATCAATAAATAGGACAATGGTATATTTCTCACTAATGGCACGCATATAATTAACGAATTGCTCGATGATTTTCGATTCGTCTATAGATACGTCTTCCCCTGTCTTTTGCGCTTTTAGCCGTTCAAGAATATTTGTCTTCTCAATGATTGATTGGCTAATTCCACTTAGGATACTACCTCCCGGAATTAAACTACCTATCAAGTCCGGCGCATGGGTCAATAACATGGAGGTAGAGAAACTAAGTAATTCCTTTAGGTTTTCCTTACTCCATCTCTTATTGGCCGAGTCTTCTTGAATATCCTCTATCAGTTGCTTAAGTATTTCTTTAAAAGGTTGATACGGAATATTGTATTCGGAAGGTATGCTGCAGAACGAAGAGGCAATCACTATTCTTTCTGTCTCTTTTATGTCGTTTAAGAAAGTTTGTATGAGAACTGATTTACCAGTCCCTGCTTCTCCTGTTATAAACTGGACTTGTAATTCTTTTTGGCTAGAAACCTTTTTTAATGAATTTTCCAGCAAAGCGATCTCTTTGTTTCTTCTTATAAAAGATAATTGTTCTTCCATAATACTATACTCAACGATTAGTAATGAAACAAAGATGTGAAAAATATTCAATAAAAGAAAGTGGTTTACTGAAAAGATGTTTTATTTTCATTTTTGTACCGTGAGGATTTATGCAGGGAGGGCATAAATCCTCTGGATACTTAGGTTTTAGATCTCGTCGGGGCTCTCGCTATCTCCTCCACTTGGGTTCTCCGCTTCGGGAAGTTTCGCTTTTTCGAAAACGGCGAGTTTTTTGGATACCCGCAAAGCCTTTCCCGGGCTGAAGACCACTTTCGGTTCTTTAATCAGGTTATTGGAGAACTCCTCGGTGGTAGCGGCTCCCGTAGAGCCTACCCCAAAACGGAAATTACCCAATTCGCCTACATTCACCCTGCGCCCTTGCGAGAGATTTCGTTTCAACACGATATTGATACGGTCGAGTACCGCCTTGACTTGGGCGGAGCCTACTCCACTTCCATCTGCCACTTCCTCGAGGAAAGTCTCGAACTCTACAAGATCTCCATAGACCACTTGCGCATACTGTTTCTTGGGTGTTTCTGTCTTGTCGTTACCCAAGTTCTTTCTCTCGATCAATCTGTACTTTACTGCCATAATTCCTGAATTTTAAAAGATGATTAAATGAATTACCTTGTTTTCGAAAACATGACAAAGGTATCGCAAGCCGTATGAGGCAAATCGGTCTGTGTCGGTTTATGTCTGTCAATGTCCGTGTATGTGCCTATTAGTCTACGAGTGCCTGTTTCGCTTCCTTTAGTTCACAAGACTAGTAAAATGTAAAAATGTACAATAAGCTATATTAGAATGGGTGTGTTTTGTATATTTCTGATTATTAGTTTATTATATCTGATAGGTGCGAGACTTTTTAATTAGTATCAATAGAAATCCGGATTTCTATTGATACTAATTGGTGTTTTCTATTGATACTAATTCATATTTCCATACGTACTATTTGTTATTTTATACATAAAGTATGAAAAGCTTCCGGGTTTTGCCCGTTACCCAAGAGTAAATGTTTATCTTTGTGGCACTTTTACCGTAAATATCAAATGGCAGAACAATCACTAAAAGATAAGACAGCGAAAGGGCTCTTCTGGGGAGGGGTGAGCAATGGGGTGCAGCAGTTGTTGGGGATGTTGTTTGGTATTTATCTGGCTCGGATTCTTAATGCGGAGGATTATGGGTTGGTAGGGATGTTGGCGATATTTAGTGGAATTGCTGGTACGATTATCAATAGTGGATTTACGGTAGCGCTAACAAATAATCAAAATGCGACTCATAAGGATTATAATGCGGTGTTTTGGTTTACCTTTTTTATCGGTTTGATTTTATATTTAGTGCTGTTTCTGGCTGCGCCGTTGATTTCTGAGTTCTATCACCGACCGGAACTAACAGCTTTATCCCGTGTTTTGTTCATTAGCTTTTTCGTCTCTGGGATTGCTTCCGTTCCTTATACGGTCATGTTTAAAAGGCTGATGGTTAAGGAACAGGCCAAAATTGATATTCTGTCTTTGTTCTTCTCGGGGATTATAGGGGTTAGTCTCGCCTTAAATGGCTTCGCTTATTGGGCGATCGCTTTGCAGAGTATGTCATACGTGACGATTAATTCTTTGCTGAAGTGCTATGTCTCGCCGTGGCGTCCTACATTTGAATTTGATTTTTCCCCATTGAGGCATATGTTCTCTTTTAGCGTGAAGCTCTTCTTGACCAATGTGTTTACCCAAATTAATACGAATATATTTTCTGTATTATTAGGGCGGTTCTATGATGCTCGGCAAGTAGGATTTTATTCTCAAGGTAATAAATGGCAGGGTATGGGCAATACGTTTATTTCAGGGATGATCAATAGTGTCGCTCAACCGGTTCTTGTCTCGGTGGGGGATGACTTGTGCCGGCAAAGGAATGTGTTTAGGAAAATGGTCCGTTTTGGCTCCTTTGTATCCTTTCCTGTGATGCTTGGTCTTGCTTTTGTCGGGAAAGAATTTATCTGTGTGCTTATCGGGGATAAATGGCTACCCAGCGTACCCTTCCTACAACTTTTTTGCATATGGGGAGCGGTGAGTTTCTTATGGAATCTATATTCAAACCTGTTGATCTCTCATGGGAAGTCTGATTTGTATATGTGGGGTATTGTTTTTGTTGGGATGATACAACTTCTCTGTGTGTTTGCTTTTCTGCGTTATGGTATATATTATATGTTAGGGGCTTACATCAGCGTTTACTTCTTGGGAATCCTATTTTGGCATTATTTTGCCTCACGGCTTATCTGTTTGGGCCTAATATATGTGATAAAGGATATGTTACCTTATTTGTTCGCTACATTCTTGTCATTTTTTATCGTATGGGTGTTGACCTATCAGATAGAAGATATGTTGCTATTGCTAATCTTGAAGATCGTTTTGTCAGTACTCTCTTATGTGGTAATTATGTGGCTAGGTAATTCAGTGATATTTAAAGAGGCATTGACCTATTTAAGAAAAAAGTGAAACATGAAGCAATATATAAATCATTTGTACTTTAAGATTAAGGTCGCATTCTTTTATTGGGGTGTGTGGTTGATTAATCAGCTAATACGGCCTAATTGCCTTGATGTGAAAAATATTCCGATCATTATTAATAATAGGAATCGATTAACTTATATGAAAATGTTGATATCCTCTTTAGAGAAAAGAGGATACAATAATATATATATTATTGATAATGATTCTACCTATCCTCCACTATTGGATTATTATAGTAAAGAATGCATTTATCCTGTTTTTTATTTGAATAAAAATGTGGGTTATAATGCTTTATGGGATTCCGGTTTGATCCGTAAGTTCAGGAAAAACTATTTCGTTTATACAGATTCAGATGTTGTCTTATCGGATGAATGCCCAGCTGATATCTTGGAAAAGGCTTATTCTATATTAGGACGATATTCGAAAGTACATAAAGTAGGGCCAGCCTTAGAGGTGAAAGATATTCCGGAAGAAAATTGGAAAGCAGTGTGGAATACTCAATCGGATAGTTGGCAAAAAGTGATACATGGTGATGATTTTTTACTTTATGAGGCCATGATTGATACGACATTTGCCTTATATAGACCTTTTGTAACGAAGCACCTAGGTGTTTTCCGTAATCAAATTCGGATGGGGTATCCTTATGTCGCTAAACATATGCCTTGGTATGAGAGAGAAAATCATATGCCGGAAGATTCATTATACTATCAACAAACAGCAAATATTGAATCTACTTGGTATAAGAGGAGCTAAATAATGATCAATTCATGTAGTTATGAAAAAGATAGTATTGATATTTAATCATTTTGAGAGAGAGCATTTTGGAAAAGATGTCTTTCTATTTCCTTATACTTTGTCTAAATGTGTGGGAGGGAAAGCCATGATTGTATATCCTGAGACATCTTCAAATAAAAATTTTCCAAGTGAATATAGAAATGTAACCCTAAAATCGCTTCCTTTTAAGGGGAAAGAATCTAGCTGGTTCTTATATCGGGAATGGAATTTTTTAATTTTCTTAATTAGAAAATCCAAAGAGATTGATATCCTTTTACGGATACATTTTACGTTTATGACAGCTTTATTTGTGCTGTTATATAAAATGATAAATCCAAAAGGTATTACTGCCGTCAAGTTAGATGGCTATCTAGATCCATTATTCTTTAGTTCTGATTCTCTTTCGTTATTTAAGAGATTGAAACATAAAGTATTTTTTAGAACTTTAAGGCAAGTGGATTTATTAACGGTAGAGACTCAATGCTTATATGATAGGTTATATAAGGAATTTATAGATGTTTATGATATAAAACTGAAATTGGTGTTAATGCCAAATGGCTTTGATGAAGAAACATTGAAAACTCTGTCCATTGTAGAGAAGGATTTTGGACATAAAGAGAATATAATGATTACGGTAGGTAGATTGGGAACATATCAGAAAAATACGGAAATGCTTTTAAACGCATTGGACTTAATGGAACTTAGGGATTGGAAAGTGTATTTGATAGGTAGCATTTCAGAGGATTTGGACTTTTTTTTGAAGGATTTTTTTATGAGAAACCCGTCAAAAAAGGAATCAGTCTTTTTTGTGGGTCCAATTTATGATAAAAAGAGTTTATGGGAGTTCTATAATAGGGCGAAGGTTTTTATATTAACATCGAGATTTGAAGGCTATCCTTTAGTTCTAACAGAGGCTAAGAGATTTAGAAATTATATTGTTTCAACAGAATTGGATGCTTCGGAAGATTTATTAGAGAATGGGAAATATGGTTGTTTGATAGCCCAAGAGAATTATAAGGAACTCGCTTTATTTTGTCAAAAAATCATCAATGGAGAAATTTGTATTGATGTGTATGAAAATTATGATAAAGAAGATATCTCTTGGGATATGATTATGAGAAAACAAGAAAAAGTGATGAACAAATTTTTGTAATAAGGATGGTGGATGTTTCTGTTATATATGTCAATTATAGAACTATACAATTGATATTGGATAGTGTCAAATCCATTAAAGAAAGAACCTTAGGCATAAGTTATGAGATTATTGTTGTCGATAATGCTTGTGATGAGGAATCATTTCGTTTGATAAAAGACCGTTATCCGGAAATAATATGTATTCAGTCAGTTGATAATCTGGGATTTGGTAAAGGAAATAACTTGGGGATTGAGCAGGCTCAAGGTGATTTTGTGTTATTTCTGAATCCAGATACAGTTTTACGGAATAATGCGATAGATATACTTTGTCGTTTCATGAAGGATAATCCGTCTGTAGGGGGCTGTGGAGGTAACCTATATGATGAAGAGGGAAACGCTACTACTTCTTTTAGCCGTAAATACCCGTCTTTTTTATGGGAACTATTAGGGATCTTATATATACCTTCACTTTGTATTTCGTCGAGGCGTTCTTTATTCTTTAATTATGAAGGAAAGCCGATAAAGGTTGCTTCTGTGATAGGTGCGGATTTGATGGTAAGGAGAACGGTGCTATCCTCTGTAGGAGGTTTTGATGCGGATTTCTTCATGAATTATGAGGAGACAGAATTATGTCTTCGGATTCATCGGTCGGGTTGGGATATATATTCAGTGCCTTCGGCTCAAATCACACATTTGGAGGGGCGTGCCTCTTATATAAAACAATCTCGTCTTTATTTCTTGTATGAGGGACAATATATTTATTTCCGGAAGGTTTATGGTAAATTTGGGTGTCGATTGATTTTTGCCATTACGCAACTGAAGAGTTATGTTCGGATTTTTCAGTTTCTTTTGTTGGGAAATCGGAAAAGAGGGGCTTACTGGAAAATGAAACTAGAGACGAACAGGGAGGTCTGGAACTCCGAAAGAATAAAACGTATTTTGAAATGAAAAAGAAGCTAGTGGTTTTTCATCCGGCGATAGCTCCTTATCGAGTAGATTTTTTTAATTCCTTGAATAAGGAGTTTGATGCTATATTCTATTTTGAGTTTGGAGATGTATTGGAGCAATCTTTCGCTCAAGATAAGTTGAGAGGACGATTGAAGTTCGTACCCCATTTTTTGGCTCCGGGATTATTTGGAATTAAGAATCTAAGGACGCAGGTTTTCTCGATATTGAGGAAGGAACAGCCGAATGTGGTATTTTGTAGTGAGTATAATATATTGGGTTTATTATTGTTGGTTTATAAATTTCTATTCAACTGGAAATTGTCTATTTTTACGATCTGTGATGATAGCAAAGAGATTGCTGAAAGCGCAACTCTTGTGAAAAGATGTATGCGTTTTATTGTGGTTAAGTTTTACAGTGGTATTATCTTGACAAACGACGATGTGTTGTCTTGGTATGTTAAACACTTTCAGGCGAAGCAGAAATTTTTGTTTTTCCCGATTATCCAAAAAGATCAAGATTTTAGGTTGCTATTGGAGAATGCGTTGCCTGTTTCTAAGATGTTGGAGGATACGTATCATTTGAGAGGAAGGCAAGTTCTGCTGTTTGTTGGGCGTTTAATAGATATCAAGAATTTATTCTTTTTACTGGATGCCTTGGCCTTGGTCGTAGATAGGTATCCTAAAGCTGTTCTTTTATTTGTGGGTGATGGTGATCAGCGAGTCGCTTTAGAGCGACATGCGGAGAGAAATGGATTGGCTGACCATGTGATTTTCGCAGGGAAAAAGCAAGGTAAGGATCTATATGCTTATTATAATGTCGGTCAGATATTTGTGCTGCCAAGTTATTATGAGCGTTTTGGAGCGGTGGTGAATGAGGCATTATTGGCTGGTTGTTATACCTTATGCTCTGTTGTTGCGGGTGCGGCTTGTTTGATTGAGCCGCAAAAAAATGGTGATCTCTTTGATCCGGCATCTAAAAAGGATCTTGCGGAGAAATTGGCGCAAGGTCTAGAGTGTTGTAAGGATCTGAGACATATATCGTTAAAAGCAAATAATATGTGTTATAGTTACGATCTGTATATAACCTCTTTTTTTAATCAGTTAAATTCTATAATAGATAAGTAAGAATGGATATTCGTTTATATTGGGAGAAAGTTTATTGGGCGTTGGCGAAACGTGTTTTTAAAAGAAAGCAGAAAACTTATGAGGATTGGTTGGCGAAAGGATATACCAATCAACCACTTGTTAGCTTTATTATAGAATCTCATAATAAAAGTGTGGGAGTCAAACGTATTGTCAGCGAATTACGTGAGTATCCGAACGCTGAGATCGTAGTAATAGATGATGGTTCTGAGTACAAACATACTAAGTCTCTTATGAGGTATCTTACTCGTGGTAATGAATTTTTAGTACGAGCTAATGATTTATATGAGAATGTGATGTATGATAAAACCATTCGTTTTGCGAATGGCGAATATATTGTTTTAATGCAGGATGATGATGAGATAACCGATCTGGATTGGGTTGATAAGGGTGTCTCTTATTTTAAGAAATATCCGGATATGGTTATTCTCGGTGGTTTGAATGGATTGGAATTTGTTACCGATGATAAGGAAAAGTGGGGATATGTGGATTTGTATAAGGATGATAGACTACGAGATAAAGATTTTTATTTTGTGCATGCAGTAAACCGGGCCCCTATGTTGTTAAACAAGAGATTGTTCCTAGATCATTTGGGACATATTGATTTCTCTTTTGCTCCCTTTCAATGCGATGATTGCGAGCTGTGTCTACGTGCGTGGTGTGTGGCTTGAAAGTAGGGTGGTATAACGCCGGCTTTAAGTCCATGATCGCTGGTGGAATGCGTATTTGGAATAAGGGGTTGATGGGATTTCAAGAAATCAAGAATCGAGGGAAATTGTATGAGATGTATAAATTTTCTTCAAGTAAAGTCTCTGAGTTAGTAGAGGTCGCAAATAAACAACTAAAGTCATAAAAAGATATGTCCATTGATGAATATAGGAGAATAAATAAATCTTTTAAGAGAGTTCTGATATTTAAGATAGGGCTCAACTCTGGTTTTTTTTCTGAATATAATAATATGATTCTGGCAATGTTGTATTGCTTAGAAAACCGGATTCAATTCAAACTATCATCAAATGGTGCGAATTTTAACACCCAGTTTGGTTGGAATGGCTATTTTGATAGTTTTTGTGATTCTGTAGTAGATAATAGATTACACTATAGAACGTTAGATTGGAGATATTCTTTGAAATTAGTTGTTAAACGTTTTGATCGATTAGCTGTACATTCTCTTTTTTCATATATGAGTTTTTGGAAAAAAGAGTTATTAACGCAAGATGTTTTTGGCAAATGCCGGGATAAATTGAGGTATCGAAAAAGACACGTTATTCCGGAGCTGGGATTTCGAGGAAGTACGCAGGAGATATGCTCTATGCTTGTCTGTTTAACTTGGAAATATAATGATTCTACGAATAAAAGAATAAAAGAAATTCTAAAGACTCTTTCCCTCCCTGATAAATATGTATCTATCCATGTGAGGAGAGGTGATAAAATTGTAGAAAGTCCTTATTATTCCTTAGAACGATATTTTGAGAAGTTAGGTACGAAAAATAAGAATTTATTTGTAGCCACAGATGATTATACTGTTATTGAAGATATAAAAAAGAAATATCCTGATTGGAATGTTTGGACATTATGTTCTCCTTTGGAAAGAGGATATGTTCAGTCTGTTGCGGATAAAGAGAGTTTTCAGGAGAAAGATCGGAATATGATTTTGTTGTTTGCCACAATGGAGATCTTGAACCGATCAGAGCGATTTGTAGGAACCTATAATTCTAATATAGGAATGTTTCAAGGTATGAGAAATCCGTCGATTTGTAGTGGTGTGGATTTTGATCATTGGGTAGTTTGGTAAATGGAGACTGGAGTATGAGAGAAAACCAACATACCGAATTTAAGGAGTCATGGCATGACGAATATACCCGTTATATATCAGCTTTCTGTAATACGGAGGGTGGTGTATTATATATCGGTATCGATGATAAAGGAGAAGTTGTAGGGATAGAGCAGCCAAAGAAGTTGATTGAGAAACTTCCGAACTTTATCGCTCAGAAAACGGGTATTATGCCTCTTATCCATTTGAGGGAGAAGGCTGGTAAAGAATATTTGGAAATAGAAGTCCAACCTTCTGCCATGCCGATTTCCGTGCATGGACGGTATTATACCCGGAGTGGAAGCGTTACTTCCGAGTTACAGGGGAATCAGTTAAATATGTTCTTGGCTGCGAAAATGGGGTTGACATGGGAAAGTGTGATCGAGGAGGATTTCTCATTGGAGGACATAGATACCGAGACTGTAGAACGTTTTAAGCTATTGGCTAAAGATCGGGTTCCTTCCATTGAGCAGGAAACGGATCTGCTGGCTTTAATGGAGAGGTTGAATTTGGTCGTAGGAGGCCGTTTCAAGAGAGCCGCTGTGGTCCTGTTTGGAAAGAACGTGCAGAGATATGTGTTACAAGCTCGTATTAAAATAGGAAAGTTCCTTACCGATACGGAGGTACTGACAACCGATATTATCGAGGGGAACCTGATTCAGCAGGTGGATCGGGCTTTGGATATATTGCGAACGAAATATTTATTAAGTTATATATCGTATGAGGGGATTCATAGGCGTGAGAAACTGGTTTATCCCTACGAGGCTCTGCGGGAAGCCTTATTGAATTCGATTATCCATCGAGAATATTTTGTTTCTTCCGAAATTCAAATTCGTGTTTACGAAAATAAACTGGTGATAGGAAATGAAGCTCGTTTACAAGATATCACGGTAGAGGATTTATCTCGATCTCACCCCTCTAGGCCTCATAATAAATTGATAGCGGATGTCTTTTACAAGGCAGGTTTTATTGAAAGTTGGGGGCGGGGAACACAACGTATTATTGATAACTGCGTAGCTGAGGGATTATCCGCTCCTATGTATGAGTATAAGATGGGATTTTTGTACTTAACTTTTTCTCATGAGCGGGTAAATGAGCGGGTAAATGAGCGGGTAAATGAGCGGGTAAATGAGCTTACTGATACAGAGAGAGCTGTCTATAGGCTCGTTGCAAATAAGCCATCTGTTACTCAATTAGAATTAGCTGCGGAGTTGCGGCTAACGGTACAATATATTCGCAAAATAATGAAGGCGTTGAAAGATAAGAATTACATAGAACGTGTAGGTGCAGATAAAAATGGTTATTGGAAAATAATAGAGAAGTCATGAAGATATTGATATTAAATACCTCTGAATTAACTGGTGGAGCGGCAGTCGCCGCGAACCGACTAGCGAAAGCATTGGGTAAATCTGGTGTAGAGGTTTCTATGTTAGTACGTGATCGGAAAACAGACCATGTAAAAGTTTTCTCTGTAAATAATTCATGGACTTCACATAGGCTTAATTCTTTTCGTTTCATTTGGGAACGACTGATAATCTTTATCTGTAACTTCTTTAGCAAGAAGAACCTCTTTCAAGTTTCCATAGCCAATACAGGCACGGACTTATCGAAGCACCCATTAGTGCAACAGGCGGATGTGATTCATCTGCATTGGGTTAATCAAGGATTTCTATCTCTTTCTGATATTAAGAAATTAGTAAATACCGGAAAACCCATTGTGTGGACTATGCATGATTTGTGGCCTGCTACGGCTATTTGTCATTATCCGGGAGGATGTGAGAAGTATATATCGAATTGTTATCAGTGCCCGATGCTGAAACGAAATCCGTTTTTTGATTTAGCGGCTTCTGTTTTTAAGGAGAAAGGGAAAATAGGGTTATCTAAGATTACATTTGTCGGTTGTAGCCGATGGATAATGGAAGAGGCCAAAAAAGGCAATTGGTTGAGAACAGCCTGTTTTACCTCGATTCCTAACCCGATTGACGTGACAGCCTTTAAGCGTATGGAAAAGCGGGTGGCCCGTAAACGATTCGGCCTGCCGGAAGATAAGTTCCTTCTTCTTTTTGCCGCCGCTAAGCTTTCAGATACCCGGAAGGGAGCGATTTTTTTGATCGAGGCTTGCGAAAAACTAAAAGAGAAATACCAAGATCGCATAGAAATCGTGTTGATGGGAAATAGCTCGGAAGAATTGATTAGCCAGTTTCCTTTTAAGGTGAATACGCTGGGATATATATCGGATCAAGACTCTATGATTTCCGTTTATGCCTGTGCCGATATGTTCGTTATTCCTTCGTTGGAGGATAACTTACCCAATACGATTATGGAGTCGATGGCATGCGGTACGCCTTGTGTGGGATTTGAGACAGGAGGGATTCCAGAGATGATAGATCATTTGAAGAATGGGTATGTAGCTAAATATAAGGATACTGAAGATTTAGCGGAGGGAATTAAGTGGATAATAGATAGCCGGGAATCTTTACAATTAAGTGAGGCTTGCATTCGAAAGGTCCATGATTGTTATCAAGAATCGGTTGTAGCGGGGAGGTATATTGATTTGTATCGGAGTTTAACTTCGCCTTAGAATGAATTCTTTGGATATTTCATCTATATCAAGAATATAGTTACTTTTGTGAAAAATGGAAGTTACTATATAGTATAGGAAGGAATGCTATGAGATGAAAGAGTATTTATCAAATGTTTTAGAGATATTGGAAGAAAAAGGCGTTTTGAACGAATCGTATGATCTGGAGTTCAAAAGTGCGAAGGGGGGGCTTCCTCGGTCTCTTTGGGAGTCTTATTCTGCGTTTGCTAATTCCGAGGGAGGTACAATTATTCTTGGCGTTTCCGAAAAAGATAATTATTGTTATTTGGATGGTTTAGGAGAGGATGTTGTGCGTAAGTGGCTTGATGATTTTTGGAATCAGATAAACAATAAAGAAAAAGTGAGCGTTAACCTTTTGACGGCTAAGGATGTTCGTATAGAAAAGGTGAAAGATGATATTAATGTATTAATCATAAGGGTGCCTCCCGCAAGTTTTCGTTATCGTCCGGTTTATATAGGAACGGATATGTTAAAAGGAACTTATAGGCGAGATCATACTGGAGACTATAGGTGCATGCCAGAGGAAGTAAAGCGAATGTTGGCAGATTCCTTGCCTGATAAACCCGATTCTCTTGTGTTGGAACATTCGACGATAGAGGACTTGGATTTGCCAACATTAGATCAATATCGAAATATTCTTCGAAGTGTTAAACCCATGCATCCCTTTTTGACACTTGATAATCTTCCTTTTTTGCAGAGGTTGGGAGCTTGGAAAGTAAATCGAGCGACAGGAACTTATGGTTTAACTGCCGCAGGATTATTGATGTTCGGAAAAACACAATCAATACAAGAATTTTTCCCGGACTATCATGTCGATTACCAAGAGATATCCAATCAAGGGAGTCGCTGGATAGACCGTATATATCCAGATGGTACATGGGAGGCTAATCTTTTTCAATTTTTTCATAGGGTATGGCCTAAATTAAGTTTTTCTTTGCCCAAACCATTTTTATTGGAGAATGGGAGGAGACGTGATGAAGGTGCTATCCATGAAGCTTTGCGTGAGGCTTTTGCAAACAGTATTATTCATGCGGATTATAGGGGGCAGGGAGGAATTGTTATAAAGAAATATCCGGATCGATTCCTGTTCGTGAATCCGGGTTATATGTTAGTTCCTTTGGAACAGTATTATAAAGGAGGATGTAGTGTCCCGAGGAATACTACGATACAAACCATGTTCTCTTTATTAGGTTATGGTGAAAAAGCAGGGTCGGGTAGTCTTCGGATAATGTCGGCTTGGGCTAGTGCGCATTGGAGAAAACCGTTTATATCTATGACCAATAGACCGGATCGTGTTTGTCTAGATTTAAAAATGGAAGTATTGTTGCCTAAGGATAGTTTGGAGCACTTAGAATATATATTTGGGAAGGATGTTCGTAATATGTATGGGGATGCTTTGGTTATATTGTCTACCGCTGAGATAGAAGGGGTTGTCTCAAATCTTCGATTACAGGGTTTACTTAATAAACATTCCTCGGAGATATCTATTATGTTAAAAGATTTATGTTCGCAAGGATATTTAAATCCAGAGAATAAGGGACGTTGGACTTCTTATCATTCGAATAAGGGAATAGGACTTAAACAAGGAAGTTTATTTGAGAACTTGGATGGACACCTTAATGAAAAGATGGACACCTCGGACAAGAAAGATGGACACCTTGGCAGAAATATGCAAGAAATTAAAAGCTCAGAATTAAAGTCTTATATTGTAGAAATTTGCTCAAGTAGGTATTTAACAATCGAGGAGATCGCGGTAAAAACCCGACGTACTTCAAAATATCTGAAGAATAAGATAGTATCTCAATTATTGAAAGATGGGCTTTTAGAACGTTTATATCCTACTACTCCAAATCATCCTAATCAAGCATATAAAAAGAAACAACAATGAATCAGCAACCTACATTTTCGATCATAACGATCACCTATAATGCGGAGCGATGGTTGGAGCGTACGATATTGAGCGTACTTAGCCAGTCGTATCCGAATATCGAGTATATATTGATTGACGGAGCGTCGAAGGATAAGACCGTAGAGATCATCAAGCAATATGAGTCCGGTATCTCTTCTTGGATAAGCGAACCTGATAAAGGCTTGTATGATGCCATGAATAAGGGATTGAAGCTGGCTACGGGGGACTATGTGTGGTTCTTGAATGCGGGTGATACACTTTATACCGCAGATACCGTGCAAAGAATTGTGGCGTCTTTGAAAAAGAAAGTATCTTTGCCAGACGTGATTTACGGAGAGACCCGGATCGTTGACGCAGAGGGTAGATCATTAGGGATGCGCAGATTGAAAGCACCGGAGAAACTGAATTGGAAGAGCTTCCGGATGGGAATGTTGGTTTGTCACCAGTCGTTTATATCAAAACGGGAGATCGCTCCGTTATATAATACGGAATACCGTTTGACGGCGGATTATGATTGGTGTATCCAATGTCTGAGACGATCGAAAAGAATACATAATACACGTTTGATCCTGTCTAATTTTTTGGAGGAAGGGTTAAGTAGTGTGAACCGGAAAGCTTCCTTAAAGGAGCGATATGAGGTCATGTGTAAGTATTATGGCAAGGTGTCGACGATTCTGTTGCATGGTTGGTTCGCCGTGAGATTCTATTTTGCCAAATGGTTTAAAGGTAGAGTATAAACAATAAATTATAGATAAGTTTTATGCGGAGTATAATGAGTAAATGGGGAAAACATATCGCAGCGATAGCCGTATTCTTGGTATTGACAGTGATTTATTTTTCTCCGGCCGTATTTGAGGGTAAGGTAGTCCGGCAAGGGGATACGGAAAAGGCTATCGGTATGGGGAATAGCCAGATGGATGAATATGAGAAGACGGCCCAACCGGGAGAATTCAGCGCATGGTCTGATGCTATGTTTGGCGGAATGCCTTATGTGTCGGGATATGGCAATCCAGCTCCACGGTTTCCCGGATATCTTTTAGTGGAGAAGCCTTTAAAAGCGTTGGGATATATGGATGCGGGGATGGTGTTTACCGGATTCGTTTGTTTCTATATCTTGATGTGTGTCATGGGCGTAAATTGGTGGTTGGCGATCGCTGGTGCCATCGCTTTCGCTTTAGCGTCTTATAATCTGATCATTATAGAGGCTGGCCATGTCACGAAAGCGTATGTAATCGCTTATATGCCATTAACGTTGGCGGGTATGGCCCTGTTGTTCAAGCGTAAGTATTTATGGGGGGCGGTCGTGTTCTTGTTGGGTGTCGCTTTCTCTATCGCGAATACGCACCTGCAAATCACTTATTATTTATTATTACTTTGCTTCTTCGTTTATTTGGGATATTTGTTCAATAAACTGAAGGAAAAAGCTTATAAAGAACTGGGTACGGTAACCGCTATTATGGCTGGATGCGTGATATTGGCGGTGTTGCCGAATGCCCAGAATATGTATGCTCAATGGGATTTGGGACAGAACTCTATCCGTGGGGCTACGGAATTAACGACAACGACCCCTTCGGGCGAGAAGATCTCTTCCGGCTTGGACAAGGATTATGCGTTCGCTTGGAGCTATGGAAAAGGGGAGTTGTTGACCTTGTTGGTTCCGAATGCCTATGGTGGAAGTTCGGGTGGAATGCTAGGCCCGGATTCTGAGTTATATAAGGAATTAAGGGCGAAAGGCGCTCAAGTCGGAAAAGAGGTACAGGCTCCTACCTATTGGGGAGAGAAGACATTTACTTCCGGGCCGGTTTATTTCGGGGCATTGGTCTGCTTCTTGTTTGTTCTGGGAATGTTCGTGATCCGGAATCCGATGAAATGGTGGTTATTCGGAGGTTCTGTCTTTTTGATATTGCTGGCATTGGGACGTAATTTTGATAGCTTCAATGACTTTATGTTCCATTACTTGCCGATGTATAATAAGTTCCGTACCGTAGAGATGGCATTGGTTATTCCGGGTATGGTATTTCCTATTATCGCTATATGGGGATTGAAAGAGGTGCTATCGGAGACCGTGAGCGATGCCTTGTTGAAGAGAGGATTGATCGCTGCTTTGGCTATCACGGGGGGCCTTTCGTTAATCCTTTGGTTGATGCCGAGTATGCTGTTGGATTTCCGTTCTTCTTTCGACGCTCAATATCAGTTGCCGGATTGGTATTACAACGCCTTGTTAATGGATCGTGCTTCCTTGGCTTCGGCGGATGCGTTGCGCTCTTTGGTCTTTATCTTATTAGGGGCGGCTTTGTTGTTCTGGTTCTATACCTCGAAAGATCGGAAAAAGGTGGCGACATTCGTAGGGATCGGTGTTGCGGTCTTGATGTTGGTTGACTTATGGACGGTGGATAAACGGTATTTGAACGATAGTAACTTTATCCGTCAGAAACCTACAGAGGTATATAAAGAGACGGTAGCCGATCAAGAAATCATGAAGGATAAGGACCTTTCTTATCGTGTCTTGAATTTGAATAATCCTTTCTTGGAGACAACGACCTCGTATTATCACCATTCCATCGGTGGTTATTACGCCGCGAAGCTGAGACGGTACCAAGAACTGATCGACCACCGTCTGCAAGGAGAGCTTAACTCGGTTATCGGGGCTTTCCAGAAAGCGCAGACCGCGGAGGATTTGATGGGGGCGTTCGCTGCTTGCCCGTCCTTGAATATGCTAAATACACGTTATATTATCTATAATCCGGAGCAACCGCCTTTGAGGAATCCGTTTGCTTTCGGCAACGCTTGGTTTGTGGATAAAGTGGAGGTCGTGGAGAATGCGGATGCGGAAATAGCGGCGTTGAATACGATTAATCCGTTAACGACGGCGGTTGTCGATAAACGTTTCGCTGATGAGGTGAAAGGTTTCACGCCTCAATTGGACTCTACCGCTACGATAACATTGGATAGTTATCGCCCTAATAAATTAGTTTATACGACGAAGACGAATTCTGAGCAATTAGCGGTATTCTCTGAGATCTATTATCAACCGGGATGGGAGGTAACTATTGATGGTAAGCCCGCTTCGCATTTCCGGGCGGATTGGATATTACGAGCTATGTTAGTTCCTGCGGGAGAGCATCAGATCGTATTTGAGTTTAGACCGCAAGGTTATATTACGGCGGCTTATATTACCTCTTTCAGTTCGTTGATTATCTTGTTGTTATTGATTGGTGCGGTAGGATATTCGGTTTGGAAAGCTAGAAAGCAAAAAGAGATATAAATTCCGGTTGGTTGTAGAGACGGGGCACACCCCGTCTCTACAACTAGATGAAACCGCTATTGATAAAATCGAGCAGTTTTCTCGTTAGGGTTTCCCACGAGAGAGCTGCTTTTTCTTTGGATATGTTCGCAGGGATGGTGGCTTGCTGTGAGGGGGTGAAAAGTTCCTCGATACCTTGGGCGAGGGCCGTGGCGGATATCTCAGGCACTACGATGCCTGTACCCGGCTTTTCGATGCTGTTCTTGAAATCGCCTACGGGAGTACTTAACATAGGTAAATCGTAATTGTAGGCTACGGATACGACACCGCTTTGAGTGGCGGAGCGATAGGGGAGTACCAAGGCATCCGCCGCTGAGAAATAAATGGGGATTTCCTCGTCGCTGATATATTCACAGTGGACGAATATACGTTCTTTTGCCGGAGATGCATCGATCAGAGCCTGATACTTCTCGAAACTACCGTAACATTCGCCGGCTATAATGAGATGGTAATCCTCGTTAAGCTGTCCTATCGCTTCTATCAGCAGGTCTAATCCTTTATAATCCCGTATCAGTCCAAAGAATAGAAGATTCTTTTTGGACGGATGGATTCCTAATTTCTGGCATGCCTCGTTCTTGTTGATCTTACTCCCGAAATGATTATAAAGCGGGTGTGGGTTCTGGATATATTTAGCGTCCGGGTAAAGTTTCCGCAAATCATACCGCACGTTATCGCTCATCACGATAAAGCCATGGCATTGCTTGAAAAGTAACGAAGCTAAAGGCTTGTCGAAGAAACGCGGCTCATGGGGAATCGCGTTGTGGATAAGGGTGATTACCTTACAATGCTTTTTCATCCGGTTCGCTACGTGGGCGTATCCGGGAACGAAAAAGGACATCCAGTAAGAGATAATCAGTACGTCCGGCGCATAGGAACGAATGGCGTTTACGGTACTGAAATAACTAACCGGGTTGACGCTATCTAATACTCGCACGCTCTCGATTTCGATCGCACGGTCTCCCGCTTCTACGTATTGAGTCTTGCCGGGAAATAAGATATCCGGATAAAGACGTTTGAAGTTGAAAGCCTTTACTTCATGACCTTCTTTTACTAATTCCGTATAGAGCATCCCGCTGAATTGGGCGATACCGCCACGATAGGGATAAATGGGGGAGAGAATAGCGAAACGCATGGTAATTGAAAATTAAGAATTGAAAATTGAAAATTAAGAATCGAGAACTACAGGAGCTGCCCTCCCTTCATTATCAATTCTCAACTTTCAATCTTCAATTAATTAGTATCTGTAATGATCAGCCTTGTACGGTCCTTCTACCGGTACGCCGATATAATCAGCTTGCTTTTGTGATAATGTAGATAATTTCACGCCGATACGTTCCAAGTGTAGGCGGGCAACTTCCTCATCCAAACGTTTCGGCAAACGATATACGCCTACCTCATAGGCCATTTGCCATAAATCCATCTGGGCAAGAACTTGGTTCGTAAATGAGTTGCTCATTACGAATGATGGGTGTCCCGTAGCGCAACCTAAGTTTACCAAGCGTCCCTCTGCCAATAAGAAGATGGAGTTTCCGTTCGGGAACGTATATTTGTCCACTTGAGGCTTGATATTCGTGTGCTTGATATTCGGATAGTTGACAAGCTTATCCACCTGTATCTCGTTGTCGAAGTGACCGATGTTACATACGATCGATTGGTCTTTCATCTGTGTCATATGCTCGATCGTGATGATATCGCAGTTTCCGGTGGTCGTAACGAAGATGTTACCCTCTTTCACGGCCTCTTCCATGGTCGTAACCTCGAAACCTTCCATAGCGGCTTGCAGGGCGCAGATCGGATCGATCTCGGTCACGAGTACACGGGCCCCGTAAGAGCGCATGGAGTGAGAGCAGCCTTTACCTACGTCACCATATCCGGCAACGACTACCACCTTGCCGGCGATCATTACGTCCGTAGCCCGCTTGATGCCGTCCGCCAAAGACTCACGGCAACCGTATAGGTTATCGAACTTGGATTTCGTCACGGAGTCATTAACATTGATAGCCGGAACCAGCAACTCACCTTTCTCCATCATCTGATACAGACGGTGAACGCCGGTGGTCGTCTCTTCCGATACCCCTTTCATCTCGGCTACCGTACGGTGCCAACGGCTGTTATCTTCTTGAAGGATACGATTTAATGTATCCAGGATTACCTGTTCCTCATGATTTCCGCCTTTGCGGTTGATAGTCTCCGCATCGTTCTCCGCACGATAGCCCATGTGAATCAGCAAGGAAGCGTCGCCGCCATCGTCAACAATCATGTGAGGGCCTTTACCTTCCGGGAAACGAAGCGCCATGTCCGTACACCACCAATACTCCTCCAGCGTCTCGCCTTTCCAAGCGAATACCGGTACGCCGTCCGCTGCGATAGCGGCAGCGGCATGATCTTGTGTGGAGAAGATGTTACAGCTAGCCCAGCGAACGTCCGCTCCCAACGCAACTAATGTTTCGATTAACACCGCCGTCTGAATAGTCATATGCAGTGAGCCGGTGATACGTGCGCCTTTCAAGGGTTTCTGATCGGCGTATTTCTGGCGTAGCGCCATTAATCCCGGCATTTCGTGTTCGGCGATCTCGATCTCTTTGCGACCGAATTCAGCCAAACTCATATCTGCCACTTTATAAGGCAGATTAGTTGGAAATAATTGTGACATAAATTAATACTATAAATGGTTGAGACGCAAAGGTACGAAAAAGCGTTGATAGTAGGTGTTCTTTATCTATGAATTTCCATCTAGGGCAGAGGCTTGCCGAGGGGTAGGTGGGTTCGTTACTGCAACGGCGTTGCAGTATTGGACTCTCTGTAGTTTTGCGATTTAATGAATACTGAAGGCTCCATCTACCAATAGCGCGTGGCCATCGACGAAGCTCGCTTGCGGGCTGCATAGCCAAAGTACGGCGTTGGCGATCTCTTCCGGTTTGCCGAGCCGCCCTGCGGGAATGTCGCGCACCAGCTCCTTCTCCAAGGAAGGGTCACGCCGCATTAAGTCTTCCGCCATCGGCGTACGGATAACGCCCGGACATACGGCATTGATGCGGATATTCTTTGCCGCATAGTCGATAGCGGCGGTACGTGTCAGTCCGATAACGGCATGCTTACAGGCTATGTAGGCCGCTTGCCCCGGAAATCCCGTGACTCCACCTTGCGATGAGGTGTTGACGATGGCGCCGCCGCCTTGTTTCAGCATTTGCAGGATCTCATAACGCATGCAGTTCCAGACACCTTTCAAATCCACAGCCACGGTACGGTCGAATTCATCGTCGGTGATTTCCGCCATTGGGCGTTGCGGTGTTTGTATGCCTGCGTTGTTAAGAGCCGCATCCAGTCTTCCGTAGGTAGCTACGATCCAGTCGATCATCTCCTTTACGGCTTGCGTGTTTGATACGTCGCACCGATACGCTACGGCCTTATGTCCCTCGGCTACTAATTTCTCTGCCTGTTCTCCCGGCTCACGGATGTCTGCCAATACGGTTATGTATCCAGCCTTGGCGAAGGCTTCGGCGCAAGCGAGTCCGATACCCATCGCTGAACCGGTTACTAAAGCTACTTTCTCTTCCATTGTCTTTGTCATGATCATTTGATTTACATTTTGTTATTATTTATGTCGCGAAGATAAGGAGGGAGTGGTATAGAGGCTTTGTTATGTGGTTCAAATAGCTTTGTTGTGTGGGCCATTATAAATATTATATATCCTCGGTTGGCGGTACGCCATACGCTATCTTATAGATTTTCGAGAAATGGGAAAGGTTCTTGAAGCCTACCTCGAAACAAATCTCCGAGACCTTACGCCCCCCCTTACGTATCAGCCCATGTGCGGCTTCAAGGCGGCGTCGGATGAGCCATTCCCGGGGCGAGAGAGCGCTACATTTCTTGAAATCACGTTTAAATGTGGAGAGACTGCGTCCCGTATAGTTGGCGATTTCTTCCATGGAAATATCGTTCATATAATTCCGCTCCATAAATTCCAGTATGTCTATCTTCCATGGATCGGTAAAATCGAAGATAGAGGCATATAGATTCTTGTCGGTATTGAGCAACACATAGACGCCCTCGACCATTTTTAGTTGCAGCAATTCGTCTGTCGGTTGGATCTTGGAATTGAAATAAGGGGTCATCGACTCAAACAAGCTTACGATATCGGGACGGTTGGACGGTAGCTTGTAAAGGCTTACCTGATCTCGCTTGGCATCTTTAGGGAGAGTATTTCGATCTAATTTGCTGTAAAAGTCGCGTAGGAACTTCATGGTGAACATCAAGAAGATCGCCTTGAACTGCTCGCCATTCCATGCTTGTTTCGTCATCTGTACGCTGAAGTCCTTGCGGATGAAAGCGCATTCTCCTTTATGTAACCGGGTGATTTGGCCTTTCTCGTCGATTACCATCTCTCCGGAATATACATACACCAACACATGCGAATGATTCCGGTGCAGGCAGCTCTTTCCGCCATCGAAATACATCGCTAAAAATAAATCCGAGTAACGCAGTGTGTTGATTCCGTCCATCGTTCTTTAGGAAAATGGGCGACACGGGAAGATCGTGCCGCCCATTATGAGGATAAAGTAACTGTTAACTGTCCACTAAATCGTTAGGCCGGCGTGATACCTTGCTCTTGCAATAGTTTCAGCCCGAGGTCTTTCAACTTGAACTTCTGTATCTTTCCGCTTCCGGTCATCGGGAAGGTATCGACGAAGAAGATGTATTTCGGGATCTTATGCCGGGCGATCTTTCCGCGGCAGAAGTCTTTCACCTCTTCCTCCGTAGCCGTCACACCATCGTGAAGGATGATAAAGGCACCCACTTCCTCTCCATATTTCTTGGAAGGAACAGCAGCTACTTGCACGTCTTTCACGCCGGGGAAATGATAGAGGAACTCCTCCAGCTCACGGGGATAGATATTCTCGCCCCCGCGGATAATCATGTCCTTGATACGGCCGGTGATCCGATAGTTGCCGTTCTCGTCTTTCACGCCTAAGTCGCCGGAATGCAGGAAGCCATCCTTGTCGATCGCCTCATTGGTGGCGGCTTCGTTTTTATAGTAACCTTTCATGTTATTATAACCGCGGTTACACATCTCGCCCTGTACGCCGACGGGGCATTCTTCGCCGGTCTCCGGATCGATAACCCGTACCTCGGTAAATTCGAACTCATGGCCTACAGTATTATAACGCACCTCGGCCGGATCTTCGATACGGGAGTGGGTCATACCCGGTGAGGTCTCTGTCAATCCATACACGCTGGTTACACGCATATGCATCTTCTCGTCCACGGTTTTCATGAGTTCAACCGGGCAAAGCGAACCTGCCATAATACCGGTACGTAACGACGTGAGGTCGAACATCTCGAACATCGGGTGGTTCAGCTCGGCAATGAACATGGTAGGCACGCCGTACACGGCCGTGCAACGCTCTTTATGTATAGAAGCTAATACCAATAGCGGATCGAATTTCTCGACCATCACTTGCGTACATCCATGCGTCAATACGTTCATGGAAGCTAATACCACACCAAAGCAATGAAAGAGAGGTACGCAGCAACAAAGCTTATCGTCGGCGGTGAATTTCATATGCTCACCCGTCAAGAAACCGTTGTTGGCGATGTTGTAGTGAGTCAACATGACCCCTTTCGGGAAGCCGGTCGTACCGGAAGTATATTGCATATTGACAACGTCGTGGCAATTTACTCTCGCTTTGGCAGCCTCTAACGTCTCATCCTTGATATTTTGTCCGAGGAGCAACATCTCGGGCGTATTGTACATACCCCTGTATTTCTCCTGTCCGATATATACTACATTTCTCAAGCGTGGGAAACGCTTGCTTTTCAAATACCCCCGTTGAGAGGTCTTCAATTCCGGCAACATGGTATAGACCATGTCCACGTAACTTCCATCAAACACGCCGTCCGTGATACACATCGTATGGATATCGGCGTTCTCAACCAGATATTCCAGTTCGCTTTGTTTATAGTTGGTGTTGATCGTGACCAGTACGGCACCGATCTTGGCTCCGGCATATAAGAAAGTCAGCCAATCCGGTACGTTTGTCGCCCATACGCCGACATGTGTGCCATGAGTGATACCGATCGCCAGCATGCCTTTCGCCATGTCGTCCACACGCTTGTTGAATTCGCTCCAAGTGAAACGTAAGTCACGGTCCGAATAAACGATATATTCCTTGTCCGGTGTAGTCTCGGCCCAATGTTCCAGCCATTGGCCAAGGGTTCTGTTATGTAATTCCATAAAACGCCGGATTTAATAAGGTGTATAGACAACTCCTAGGATTCGGGCCTTGTTGTCGGCTGCCGCATGTACATGATGCGCCACGATGGAATCATAATAGATGCTATCGCCTTCCTCTAGGATATAGGTGTTCTTTCCGTAATTGATCTCTACGACGCCATTCAATACGTAGATAAACTCCTCTCCCTCATGCGTGGACAGGATGAAATCCTCGCCTTCCTCGGAGGGAGCGATCTCGATCAAGAAGGGTTCCATATGGCGGCCGGACTTATCTTGCGAGAGCGAGTGGTAATCCATATGCTTGTGCCCTTGTGTCGCGTTGTTCGTGAACCCGATACCATCGGCCTCGCTGTCCTTTTTGCGGCATACGACCGGGCCTAGCTCTGCTTGGTCATCCAAGAATGTACCCAAACGTACCCCTAATACCCGTGCTATTTTGATAAGAGGGGCCAAAGATGGAAAATCCAAGTTACCCTCGATACGTTCGATCTGTTCGATACCTAACCCGGAGCGTTCGGCTACCTCCTCGATAGAGAGTTGTTTCGATTCCCGGATATTTTTAATTTTCGCGCCTATAATTTTGTTGTTTCCCATGTGTATGATTTGTTATTTATAGTCCTGTAATGTTTGATAATTTGATACTAAACGGCGCAAATTTACATTAATATTTTATTATATCTAGGATTAAGACAAATAAAAAGGGCAATACCCATTTGGGATTGCCCTTTTTAATATTTTCGAGTAAGCTTTTTCTTACTTTCTGATACCAAGTTCTTTGATGATAGCGCGGTATCTCTCGATGTCAGTCTTGATCAGATAGTCCAATAAACGACGACGTTTACCTACCAACATCTTCAATGATCTTTCCGTAGCGTAATCTTTGTGATTCACTTTCAAGTGCTCTGTCAAGTGAGAGATACGGAATGTGAACAATGCGATTTGGCTCTCAGCAGAACCTGTGTTAGTAGCTGATTTGCCATACTTTTCAAATAATTCTTGTTTCTTTGCTGAATCTAAATACATGATTCTTTTTACTTTAATAAATTAATACTATGTTATCTAAGCGGTCGCAAAGGTAGGCATTCCTTTTTGATTTGCAATAGATTCTGCTATCTTTTTTGTGTTTTGAAGCATGAATGTCATATATATATCGTAAAAATATCGTATTTTTGCAGCCAATAAATTAGTCTTCAATGCAAAAGATCAGAAACATTGCGATTATCGCGCACGTAGACCACGGCAAAACGACGCTCGTGGATAAGATGTTATTAGCCGGTAAGCTTTTCCGTGAAGGACAGGCAGAACCGGATCAGTTCATGGATAACAATGATCTGGAACGGGAACGAGGTATCACGATTCTTGCCAAGAACGTGTCTATCAATTATAAGGGATATAAGATCAATATTATTGACACTCCGGGCCACGCCGACTTTGGTGGCGAGGTGGAGCGTGTCTTGAATATGGCGGATGGTTGTTTGCTATTGGTAGACGCCTTTGAGGGGCCTATGCCGCAGACTCGTTTTGTTTTGCAAAAAGCGATTCAACTGGGTTTGAAGCCGATCGTGGTAATTAATAAGGTGGATAAGCCGAATTGCCGCCCGTCGGAAGTGCAGGAAATGGTATTCGACTTGATGTTTAGTCTGGATGCTACCGAGGAGCAGCTTGACTTCCCTACTATTTATGGTTCCGCCAAGCAGGGCTGGATGTCCGAGGATTGGAAGGAGCCGAAAGAGGATATCGCGGCTGTGCTTGATGCGATCATCAAGTATATCCCCGAACCAAAGATGTTGGAGGGTACTCCGCAGATGTTGATTACTTCTTTGGATTATTCTAAGTATGTAGGTCGTATCGCCGTAGGACGTGTACACCGTGGCGAGTTGAAAGAGGGCCAAGATGTCATGCTTTGTAAGCGTGATGGTAGTATGGTGAAATCGAGGATCAAGGAAGTGGATGTATTTGAGGGCTTGGGACGTACGAAAGTTGATTCCGTGCAGTCCGGGGATATTTGCGCTATTATCGGTATCGATGGTTTCGAGATCGGTGAGACAATCGCCGACGTGAACGAGCCGGAGCCATTGCCAACGATCGCTATCGACGAGCCTACGATGTCTATGCTTTTCACGATCAACAATTCTCCGTTCTTTGGTAAGGATGGTAAGTTTGTTACTTCCCGTCATATTTTTGACCGTTTGCAGAAAGAATTGGATAAGAACTTGGCTTTACGCGTAGTTCCTACTGATTCCGCTGATTCTTGGTTGGTATATGGCCGTGGCGTGCTTCACTTGTCTGTATTGATCGAGACGATGCGTCGTGAGGGATACGAGTTGCAGGTAGGTCAGCCTCAGGTTATCATCAAGGAGATCGATGGTGAGAAATGTGAGCCGGTAGAGCAATTGACGGTGAATCTTCCGGAGGAATGCTCTAGCCGTGTTATCGATATGGTAACGAAGCGTAAGGGCGAGATGACCATGATGGAAAGCAAGAATGGTCGTATGCACTTAGAGTTCACAATTCCTTCCCGTGGTATTATCGGTTTGAACAACGCCGTATTGACCGCCTCTGCCGGTGAGGCTATCATGGCACACCGTTTCTTGGAATATCAACCGTGGAAGGGTGATATCGAACGACGTATGAATGGTTCGATTATCGCTATGGAGACAGGTCAGGCTTTCGCTTATGCCCTGAATAACTTGCAATCCCGCGGGCGTTTCTTCATCGCCCCGGGCGAGGAGGTTTACGCTGGACAGGTGGTTGGTGAGCATACCAAGGACAATGACTTGGTGGTAAATGTTACCAAATCCAAGAAGTTGACGAATATGCGTGCCTCTGGTTCGGACGACAAAGTTTCCTTGGCTCCTCCTATCGTATTCAGCCTAGAGGATGCGCTTGAGTACATCAAGGGCGATGAGTACGTAGAGATCACCCCGAATAATATGCGTATGCGTAAGATCATCTTGGATGAGACAGAGCGTAAGCGCCAAGGTAGATAATATATTCTTCTATTAATAGATACAAAAAACGGCGGGCCTTTAAAAAGCTCGCCGTTTTTTATATGATGTTAGGATTTTAGAGATCCTTCAATGAGTGTGTATCCTTCATTCTTTATTTTCCGGATCTTTCTTCTCTTCATCCGGAGTGGTAAATTGTATCACTAACGATTCATCTTTAGGAGTCTCATACCAATCTCCATGTGCCTTTCGGTAATCTTGGTCAAAATTATAAGCTTCGTCGATGCTTTTATTCTCTATACACCAACGGAAAGGTTGATTTTCCGAATAAGGAATATCCAATACATATGGGTATAGATCCGTATTCTTGACGTTTTTACTTACCGGTCCCTTCCCGTTATCAATGTAAGGCATGATCAGCTGAGTCGCACTATATGTTAATGTCTTTGTAATCCCACTTTCCGGTTCCTTGTCGAATTTTCTCACATTGACATATCCATTGACATCGGAGAAAAAGGGAGTTAGTCCATTGGCGTCCTTAAATCCAAATTGGTTGTGGAATGTACAGCCTTTAGCCAGTAACTGGGCATAAACATCTGCGGTACTCTTATCGGTATATGCTGTGATGCTATAATATATGACAGCGTCATTGAAATCGAAATCGCCTTGGTTTGGATAATTATCTTCGAACAAGAGGAATCCTTTCTTGTTCGTTTGCGATTCTATGACGGGAGGGGTTACCGGCTCTGCCGGCTCGATGGCAACGGGATTACTTTCGATTAGACAAAGCATATCGTTGTAGTCTCCATCATAGGCCCTATAGTTTGGGCAGCGATTTTCCATTCCCAGTACATTTCCTTCAAAATCACCTTCTTGAATGTGGTGAATGAAGCCGTTTGCTACGTTTTTCTCTATTTTGAAAGAGGAATTACCATATTTTAAGGTATGGCCTACGTAATTATGGGAGAATGTCCCATTATCTGGTACTTTATTGTTATCCGGCCCATTTAATGCCGGAGTGGAGAACTGTGGACGGTCTGTGCCTCGATATACGAAGCCGACGTTGAGCCCCTTGTCGAATCTTCCCAAGGGTATTCGGGTATATTCTCCTGCTTGGGCCTTTGGCTGTTCTTCTTTGGAGTAGAATATATAATTATCGCCTTGGTTGATCGTATTGAAGTCAGTGACTTGGATAGCACCATTAGTTTTTCCATAGAAGGTGCAGTCATCTAAAGTAAGGTTCTCCATCTTCTCGGAGGGATATGTATAGAACCAAATTTTACCATGCATATTACTGTTGCCTTTGGACATTCCTCCGTCGCTTATATAAGTCAGCCAAATATCCGCTTTCTCAAAGCTACTGGTAAAAACGGTTTCCGTGATTTTTAGATCAGAACATCTATATAAATCTTCGCTTTTCACATTGTATGACTTTTCCGGGAAGTATTTGTTATTGATCAAATGAAGGACTTCATCACTGATCGCACTTGTAGCCCGTAAGCTACTTTTGGTATCGCTGCCGATCGTGATGTCCTTTACATCACTCTCGATAAGTTCCCCATCTCCTCTTAGGATATAGAGTTTCTTTACGTGTGTAGGTACTTCCAGGGCCATATGGATCGGAGTTTTACCACTTAAATAAGACTCCTTGACTAAAGCGCCCTCTTCATAAGGATATTCGTAATAAATAGAATATACGGTCCCTTCATACTGAGATGATATGTTAACCTGTATGTTCTTGAAATTGTCGAACTGGGCTATGTAATCTTCTTCTTCTTTGGTAGGTTCTTTCGGATCTACCGAGGGGTCTTCTCCTTGATAAATGTCATGCTTAACGCATGATTCCATAAGGAAGAGCAGACAAAATACCCACACCATTTGTTTCCAGATTTGTGATCTCATAATTTCTTTACCCTATTTGATTAATATTTACAACAACTTTATTGAATTTTGCAAATCTACGGATTTATTTTATAAAAAGTCATTGATAATCAATATTTATTTTGAAGTGTTGCAATATTCTGAAATATAGGCTTGAGTGGGTGGAATATAAAAAAACCCCATCCAAAAGGATGAGGTCTTTTTCTTATTTAGAAAGAATATTTTCTAATTATTTTACTAAAGCTGAGAAGTCAGAGTTAGTCGCATATTTAGCGAACTCTAAGTCGATAGCAGCTTCCTTAGCCAAGCTCTTGTCAGCAGCGATAGCGGCCTTCAAGTTGCTTACTACACCGTTAGCGTCGTTTGTACGAGCAGCAACAACAGCCTTCAAGTAAGAGGTGATAGCATCAGGTTTAGCAACACCGTTCAAAGTCTGAGAAGCCTTGCTGTAATCCTTAACCAAGATCTGAGCCAAAGCAGCGTTGTTAGTCTTAACAGAACCGAAAGAGTTAACAGCCTTAGCATATTCGCCTTGCTCTAAGTAAAGAACACCAAGAGCCTCGCTCAATTCGTTTACGCCGGCAGCGTTACCGAACAATTGTTGAGCCTTAGCTTGGTCACCCTTCGTTAATGCGATCAAACCTAAGTTCATGTTAGCGGAAGCGTTATTCTTAACAGAGTTAGACTTGTTAAACATTTGCTCAGCCTTAGCCAAATCACCAGCCTTGAATGCCATCATACCGATGTTGTTCCAAGTACGGTAGCAGTTAGGATACAATTCAGAAGCTTTTGTATAGATAGCCATCTTCTCACCGTCGTTGTTAGTCAATGTAGCGGCGTAAAGGATTTCCTCGATATTCAACTCAGAAGGATTGCTCTTAGCCAAAGCGCTGATCTCGTCGTCAGACTTACCGATGATCTCGATGTTAGCGGTCAAACGAGAACGACGTAATTGCGGAAGGATAGTCTCAGCCAAGTCAGAGTAAACAGCGGAGATATTCTTGATTTCTTTCTCTCTTGTCTCAGGATCTTGGTACATAGAGATCACACGCAATACTAAGTCTTTATCTTGCAAGTTAGAAGCAGAAACTAATTCCTTGAAGCCTTCCCAGTCTTGAGCTGTGTAACGAGCGTCAACCGGAGCGTCAACTTTCATCTTCTTCAATTCCTTGTTCAAATATTTCGTAGTGTTTCCTTCACGATTCTCAGCCAACGTGTTGTTCAATTTGAAACCACCATCAGGAGAAGCGTAAGCGCTGATCTCGATAGCTACATTCTGGTTCGGAGCCTCGTCTGCGTTCTTAACAAGATCTTTCCATTCTTTGATAGCGTCAGAATTCAATTCTTGAGCGCGAAGGTTAGCTTGTTGGATCAAGAACATGATGTTAGCGTCATGAGCCTCTTTGATAATACGTTGGAATTTATCAGCTGCGATAGCTGCTGTAGCAGTAGCTGCGTCTGCCAATTCGGAAGTAGCGATAACGCCTTCACCGATCTTTACGTCCGGCAATTTAACAGTCTTGTTTTTGATCTTCGCGTCGAAAGTCAAATACAATTCTGATTTTTTCATCTCGGGTTTGTAAGTGAAAGAAGACTTCATAGTTACGTTAGCGCCTTCTTTTTGAGGGATTACTTGGTTGTTACCTTTTACTTTCTCACCTTGGTAAGTGTAAGAAGTGCCCCAAGCTTCGCCACCCTGGTAACGCAATACCGGAGTTACAGTTACAACAGCTTTCTTGTTGAACCATTTAGCGGGGAAAGTCGCATTGATCGTTACAGGAACTTTGCCTCCGATAGCCTCTAGCGGCTGCGGCTCTGCTTTAATGTACTGTTCTGCCAACGGTTTCAACTTGTTTGAACAAGAAGAAAGAGTTAAAATGGCTGCCAATACGAAGAATGGCAATAAAAACTTTTTGTTCATAATCTTGATGTAAGTTTAAAATGTTACTATGTTAATATATTCACTTCCAAATTATCCCTTAGCCATTATCGTGCAAAACTAAAGTATTTTTTTGTTATGGATAGCAAAGAAGCGATAAAATCTTTTTAATTAATACTTATTAATGAATCCTAGGCTTGTTTTATACATAAAATATGGGTAGAATTATTGAAAAAATATGGCTGTGTACCTCTTGCCATTCTTTTCAATGGATGGTTTCCCAGAACTCTTATTGTATATTTTTTGATTAAAATATAATCTTTTGTGTATAATGCTCCTCGCCATAATGCACGGTTAGAAAGTAGACTCCAGATGTTAATTTTAGGAAATGGAGTGTAGCTTGCCTGTCCGTGATCTCTCCGTTTTCCGACACTTTTCCTTGTGCCGAGTGCAATGTATAAGTCGCTTTCTCCATTCCATCCGGCAAAACAAGGTGTACCATGCCTTTCTCCGGACCGAGATGAATGAGTACCTGCTCGTTCGCCTCGAGCTTTTCGTTGCTGATGGGGTTACCGTATTGAATGACGGGATCGATAAACAAGGAGGTGCTAAAACCTGCTTGCGTATATTCGGTAGCTTGTCTCCAGCCGTTTTTATCATGAACCCAAGCCGTATTCCGGGTCGTTTTGCCTTTGGGCAAATTGTAAGCGGAGAAATACGTGTTCTCCGGGACGCTCTTGAGCTTATAGCCGATGTAGAACTTTCCGCTGACGTTCACGGGCTTGGAGAAATGGATATAACTTTCCTGTGACCGATTTAGGGATTTAGCGGTCTCAATAAACGTATCGTCCAATATCGATTTATTGCTATAGGTGGGTTGGAATGTCTCCGTATATAATAATGTAGAGGGCTTAGAGTCGCCGCTGTAAACGGTAACTTCCACTTCCATCTGTTTGTAATTCGCTCCGGCAGGCGGTGTTACGAAATAAGCTCCGTATAAGGTACCCGCTTCGGCTACTTGGTAAGCTTCCGCATATTCAGTGATATTGGCGGGGTTGTTCCCGAATAAATACGCTTTTTCAGACCCGGGATAGAGCGTACATTCGGCGTTTTCTTGATTACCGGAGTCATAGATGTTGCTCAACCGGAAACAAGGGGCTGATTTATACGGATCAAGTCCCTCACAAACCTTGGTCTCGTCATTGGACGGGTTCAGCCAATATTTGAGCTGTCTCTCGGGGGTATCGATTGCGTCCCATGGTTTCATCAAAGAGAAGAAGTAATCATCCTTCGGGCTATTCTCGCTGGACTGCCCGCCGGATAACGCTCCGATAATCTCTCCGTCGGCATTGAATAAAGGAGATCCGGAGGAACCGCTGGCCGTATAACCTACTTCCCAAGTCTTGACATGCCAATGAGCGTTCTTGTAAAAAATCATGTTTGGATCTGTCAAGGTAAAGGGAGCCAGATCCTCATCGGATATACTGATTCGCTTTACCGAGTATTGGGGATGTTGGATGCACGTATAGGGGGCAGGTCCTACCTCTTGTGCGTTCCAGCCCGCGTAATAAGGCCTGTAATAAACCGGAGGTGTGGCGGTAAGTTCCAACAAGGCCATGTCTGCCATTTCATTAACCGCCTTGAAGTAAGTGGATGCGGTAGACATCTCTTCCGTTCCCCTTAGGATCGGGTCGCAGAAAGGGCTGTTGAAGTTGAAAAAGCAGACGATACTTCCGGCTATTTTCTCATAATCGGGGTTTTTCATCGTGAATTGCTTGTTCAGGCAATGGGAGGCGGTGAGTAGATAAGGCTTTCCGTCATTGTCCGTATTATTTATCAGGGTGCCCGTGCACCCTACGCTTCCGTCTATGATCAGGAGAACGACGCTTTGCCCCCATTGGGCGTAATCGTTTGTCCCATCTTGATAGCAAGCTAACGGTGGAATTTTACCGATCAGTGAGGTGTTGTCTCCCGGTTCTAACCCCCGCAAGCTCCGGTAGCCATGGTTGACTTCCCCGACGGTCAGTCTTCCTTGAAAAGAGGCGTTAGCCGGTTCTTGATATTCTATGATCAGGCGATCCCCTTGGATAGGAGAGACCGGCAATAGGTTTAACTCCGAGTTGTTTAGGTGATTGAACGAGCCTAATATCTGTGTCTGGTCCTCATTATATAGGAAGAGCTGGGCGCCTTCGGGCAGTTCATATTCCGTGAAGAGCACGTTGATGGAAAGGGCCCCGGGCGAGTAGATCCCGAGTCTCCATACACGTGTCCCATCCGGCCCGGTGAAAGTTACGCCCGAGTTGTACCGATTGTAATCCGTTATGAATTTATAGGCAAAACGGAAACCGCTTCTTAGGTCGCTCTCATTCAGCGAGTCGATACGCAATTCCTCTTGAACGTCGAACGGAGGCATTTCTTTAAACATCTGTCCGTTTGTACTTCGCATGAGCGATAGCGGAAGCGGGCGGCCTCCGTGGCTAACCTGCGCTTTCAGATTTCCTTGAAAACCGAGCATCGTTAGCAGGAATATAATGTATAAAGAGGTCAACTTTTTCATATCGGGCAAATATAACTATATTTCTTTACCCCATGATCTATATATCAAGTTTTTTCGCTAAGTTTGCCAATCGAAAAGTACGGACAAACTTAAATAAAACCAATATATAATTAAATTCTAAAGATATGGCAACACCTCCGTTTCACTACGAGCCGATGTTCCAAAAGGGACCGGACACAACAGAGTATTATTTGCTTACAAAAGATTATGTTTCCGTTTCTGAGTTTGAAGGAAAACCGATCTTGAAAGTCGCTAAAGAAGGTTTGACCGCTATGGCTAACGCCGCTTTCCGCGACGTATCATTCATGCTTCGCCGTTCTCACAACGAGCAGGTCGCTAAGATCCTAAGCGATCCGGAAGCTACGGACAACGATAAGTACGTGGCCTTGACATTCCTTCGCAACGCCGAGGTAGCGGCTAAAGGCGTACTTCCTTTCTGCCAAGATACCGGTACGGCTATTATCCACGGCGAGAAGGGCCAGCAGGTCTGGACCGGTTACTGTGATGAAGAAGCGCTTTCCTTAGGTGTTTACAAGACCTACACGGAAGAGAACCTTCGTTACTCCCAGAACGCTCCGCTGAATATGTACGATGAGGTAAATACGAAATGTAACTTGCCGGCCCAGATCGATATCGAGGCTACGGAAGGCATGGAGTATGAGTTCCTTTGCGTGACAAAAGGAGGTGGTTCCGCCAATAAGACTTATTTATACCAAGAGACAAAAGCGATCTTGAATCCGGGTACATTGGTTCCCTTCCTCGTAGAGAAGATCAAGACATTGGGTACGGCCGCTTGTCCTCCGTATCATATAGCGATCGTGATTGGCGGTACTTCCGCTGAGAAGAATTTATTGACGGTGAAGTTGGCATCTACCCGTTTCTATGATAGCTTGCCTACGACCGGTAGCGAGGGTGGCCGTGCTTTCCGCGACGTGGAGTTGGAGAAAGAGGTATTGGCCGCCGCCCAGAATATTGGCTTGGGCGCTCAATTCGGTGGTAAATATCTGGCACATGATGTTCGCATCATCCGTTTGCCTCGCCATGGCGCTTCTTGCCCGGTAGGTTTGGGTGTAAGTTGCTCCGCGGACCGTAATATTAAATGTAAGATCAATAAGGAAGGTATCTGGATCGAGAAGTTGGATAGCCATCCCGGCGAATTGATTCCGGAGGAACTTCGTCAAGCGGGTGAGGGCGACGCTGTCAAGATCAACTTGAACCAACCGATGGCGGATATCTTGAAGGAATTGGATAAATATCCAGTATCTACTCGTTTGTCATTGAACGGAACGATCATCGTGGGCCGTGATATCGCTCACGCTAAGTTGAAGGAGCGTCTGGATCGTGGCGAGGATCTTCCCCAATACATCAAGGATCATCCTATTTATTACGCGGGCCCGGCTAAGACTCCGGCAGGTATGGCTTGTGGCTCTATGGGCCCGACGACTGCGGGTCGTATGGACTCATACGTTGACTTGTTCCAGAGCCATGGCGGTAGCATGATCATGTTGGCGAAGGGTAACCGTAGCCAGCAAGTTACGGACGCTTGTAAGAACCACGGTGGTTTCTACCTAGGATCTATCGGTGGCCCTGCGGCTATCCTGGCTCAGAACAATATCAAGAGCATCGAGTGCGTGGAATATCCGGAATTGGGTATGGAAGCGATCTGGAAGATCGAGGTAGAGAACTTCCCCGCGTTTATCTTGGTAGATAACAAGGGTAATGACTTCTTCAAGCAGATCAAGCCTCGTTGCTGATTCCTTGATCGGTAAAGATAAATGAAAAGCGGTATCCGGCGGCAAGCTGGATACCGCTTTTTTTTTCCAAAAAAAGTCGTACGTGTTTTTTTAATAGGTTAATCCCACGATCCACAGCGGTAGTTTCTTGCCGGTGGCGAACTCTAGATTGTCAGCCAAGATGAAGGAATCGGGGAGATCTGCTATTTGCTTGAATGTTTTATCCGCTCCTCCTACCTCGAAGGTATAGGTATGGTCTACGATAAAGTCACCTTTTGTTTTTCCATATTCCACGTTATGATTTACGGATAACTGGTTGACGACAAAAGTTTCCCTTGCCGTCCCGATCTGTACGGGAGCGGAAGCTATGGCGTACAATAGGTTGGGATTCTGTAGGTAAATCTTATCCGGTTTTTGCATCTTTTTGACAGATAGTAAATCCGAGTACAATAACTTGAGCAATTCCGCCTTGTCCAAATTCTGTAAGTAATTGATGACAGAGTTTCGGGAAAGTCCGATCATTCCCGCTAGTTTCGTGATGTCCAGCTCATAAGGAACAGAGGTAGCTAAGATACCCATCAAAGCCTTTAGCTTCCGTGTATAGGCAGGATCTACGCCACACAGCAACGGGAGTTCCTGCTCAATAATGAGATTGACCACATTCTCGATATTAATATAATAATCTTCTCTGTTACCCGTAAAAAAGGGGTAATACCCTTCGTGGAGATATTCGTTAAACATTTGTACGGGGCGACATTTCTCATTTATTTCCCGGCAAATGTTTCCCGGATTTTCCAGTATCGTTTGTAGGGAATAGACAGGTATATCAATTTGCTTATAGAACATGAGAAATTCCCGGAAGGAAAGTCCGTACATATTATATGGTAGGCAACGTCTGGAAAGATCGGCATCCGCATTCAATATATTCAATAGGGAAGAACCGCTAAAAACAATTCGTAGAGATGGATACAGGTCGTAGGCCTCTTTTATCTCTTTACTCCAAGTGGGATATTTATGTACTTCATCAAGGAATAATTGTTTTCCTCCTTGCAAATAGAACCGCTCAATCAGTTCAGATAGGGTGTGATTACTGAAATAGATGCTGTCGAGCGTGCAATAAAGTACCTCCCTGCTTCCCGGCTGGAAATTCAGTTTGATGTATTGCAACATGAGTGTTGTTTTTCCGACACCCCTTGATCCTCTGATGGCGATCAGAGGATTATCCCAGTGAATTTGGTTCATGAGTTCCCTTATGATATGGGTACTCGTTTGTGCCAGTAATCGTTCTTGTTTAATAAATAGACTATCCATACGCTGATTGATTGAATGACAAATATACGATTTATTCAAGATAGATAGCAAAAAGTACATGGATTTGTTAAGGGCAAAAAGCAAATCTGGTATTTTTTTGTTAAGAGTAAAAAGCAAAACCTGTAAGTATCCGGTCGTAGCGTACTTTGCGTATTGGCTTTCAAAAGTTTGTATAAATATCAATGAAACTATTACACTTTAATTTTTTACCTTTGTTGCGCTTAAGTGATAAAACAGATTTCCAATGCCTCGTATATACATCCTCTTGATGTCGGTCTTGATCTCGGCTTTTTATGCTTGCGATCATCGGGGGAAGCCTTACCCCGCTACCCTGTCACGGATCGAATCCCTTGCGGATACAAATCCGGAGGAAGCCCGCCCTTTGTTGGATCGATTGCGGGATAGCCTTTCGTCCTTTGATGAGGAACAGCATATGTATTATGACTTGCTCGACTTGAAGGTCAATGATAAGATGTATGTCCGGCATACATCCGATTCCTTAATTAAACGAATCACCGCTTTCTATGAGACATATGGCGATCGGGATAAATTACTGGAGTCTTATTACTATATGGGCCGTGTCTACCGGGATCTGAACGATGCCCCGGAAGCGTTGAAGTATTTCCAAAAGGCATTGGATGTGGCGGGGGATACGAGAAAGTACCGATTATTGTCCAATGTCTATTCGCAGATGGGTACGCTTTATTTTTATCAAAATGTGTATGAGAATGCGATCCGTATGCATGAGAAAGCGGCTCAATATAAGTTATTAAAGGGGGATAGCACTAGCTTGTCTCTTGTGATGAGAGACATCGCACGGGTGTATGATGCGATCAATAAGAATGATAGTGCGGTTTTGTATTATCAAAAGGCTGCCGATATAGCGAAAGAGATAGGCTTGGTGCATCGCTATTCCGGTATATCAACAGAATTAGGAGATCTTCATCGGGAAATGGGAATGTATGATAAGGCTTTTGAATGTTTGTTTGAATCATTAAAAGATTCCGTAGGTCGGAATATGTATCCTACTTATTCTACATTGGGACATATTTATTTAGAGGTGGGAAAATTGGACTCTGCCGATTACTATTTAAGGAGGTGTTTGGATAGTCCCGATTTATATGTGAGAGACGCTATTTATGAGTACTTGTCGCTTTTGTACGAGCGCCGGTTGAATTATCGGGAGGCTATTCGCTATGTTCGTCTTGGCCAGCAAGTGCAAGATACCATCCGCAAGATAACCGATTCGGAGGAAATCCGTAAAATGACCTCTTTGTATAATTATCAGAAGCGGGAAACTGAGAATTTACGGCTAAAGGGCGAGAATGACCGGATGCAGATTCGTATTTACCGGATATTATCCTTGTTCGGATTGGGGCTTTCGATAACCTTATTGTTTATATATAGACTGAAACGGCAGAAAGAGCGGTTGGCTAGGCAGTTTGAGGCGCTTCAGCGGGAAAAGCAAGAACAATATGAGAGAAGTTTTCAATATGTAGAAGCGAATAACGCGAAATTGAATGAATTGGGAACCTTACTATCTAAAGACCATGAAGATACAAATTCATTGCTTCATGTGCGAAAAGAACTTTTGCAAGTGACCAATGAACAAATACAGTTGCGGCGTACCGAGCGTGATTTGTTAGAGTCGGATTTAAGGCATTCGGATATCTATATGAAATTCCATTCCACGAATGAGGCAGATCAGATAATCAGGGAAGAAGATTGGAATGCTTTACGGAAGGAGTTAGATAAGACATACAATAATTTTACGAATCGTCTATATCAGCTATACTCGGGAATGTCATTGATAGAACTCCGGATTTGTTACTTGATAAAGATATCAGTCAAGGTAACTGATATGGCAAAAATCTTGGGTCGCTCCAAACCCTCCGTATCCTCATCCCGTAAACGGCTTTATAAAAAAATAAAGGGAGAGGATGGAACCCCGAATGAACTGGATGAATTAATCGCTGATCTTTAGTCTTATACAACTCTGCGAACAAAAAGCGAACAAAAAGCGAACAAAGTTTTAGCCCCGAATCCAACCTTATCGGATACTTTTGCAATCAAAAAATGAATGGGATGAAAAGAATTTTATTTTTGACTTTGTTGAGTTGTGTTGGGCTGTGTACACATGTGATGGCTGAAGAGAAGAAAGGGGATCTTGATAAAGAAGAAGAACGTTCTATTTCTCATGATCCGGTAAAAGTGGAAATGTCAGAGAGTATGTTGACACTTCATTTTATAGCTCCTCTTGGCGATGTGTCCATATGGATCGTCGATGATCGTGGAACTTTAGTCTATGAAGAATCATTATTGATATCCTCTCCTCAGAGTTATTGTGTTCCTATGATTAACTGTACGGAAAATCTTCGCTTGATTATTTTAGGGGATAATATTGATTTAGAATTACCAATATTTTATTGATCTGTAAATGAAAAAGACAATATTATTTCTTTTTTTATTTGTCTTATGTATAGAGGCAAGAGCACAGTGGTCTATAATTCCAGATGTTAGCTTCTCTATTATTAAGCGGAATGATTTTGGGGATGGCTGGGGTACTGGCATAAAAGGAGGACTTGGTATAGAAAACCAAATATATTCTAATTTTGGTGTAAGAACAGGTCTGTTTTATGCTTCAAGGGGATATAGTTTAGGACCTGCTTTTGGTCGTTATGAATATTCTCTTGAGAATGTCGTATATGAGATGCCTTATACTAATAAATTGAAGCGTAATTTTTTACAGGTTCCACTTTTACTAACTTATACTCACTCTTTGAATCAATCGCTTGCGTTAAGTTTTGGCTTAGGCCCTTATGTTGGTATTAGTGTGAAAGATTATTGGGAAGGAGGTTATAGTGAAGAACATTATTGGGAGGGGAATCAAGATGCGTGTAGTCATAAATCAGTCTTTGAGGGATTAAATAATTTTGATTGGGGAATCTCCTCTTCTGCGGCCATAGATATTCATAAATGGCGTATCGCTATAAACTATGATTTGTCTTTGGGTGAGGAAGATAAGAATTCAGGAATAAATGCTAATTATCATTCGTTAAGTATTGGTATAGGTTATAGATTTTTATTAGGAAGAAAAGTGAATTAAGGAAATTTTATAAGAAACGGGTATATATTATTTTAATCAAGTTGGATAAGGATATATATCATTTCTTATTGGTATCTCATATACATAAAGTTATATAATGTTTATTGTTATTCTAAGTAATAGATTATGAAAACGAATTTGTATCTGTTGTTTTTTATATCTCTAGTATGTCTAGGGAGTTGTGATAAAGAAGAGGATGTGCTAATAGCTGACCCTCAGAATGTTGTAGAGGAAAAGTCTGATCTAACAAAAAACTTAACAGTTGAGCTTGTTAAAAATTTTGCTACAATGACATCCTCTAATAAGGATAATAGATTTATATCTAAGTCTACTGATATACCTTCGGGAGGTATAATAATAGATGAATGTGTTAAAACCACTTGTATGATTGATCTAAATGGAACGATATTAACAAAAAGTGGTGATCAAACAATGCCGGACTCAACAACCGTTGATTTGTATCTTGTAAATTTTCATTCAGAAGATGGAACAAAAGGATTTTCCATAGCTACTGGAGATAAACGCCTCAATAAGGTATATGCTTATACGGAAAAAGGTTCAATAGGTGACACCGCTAAAATATATCCTTTGGCGTGTGCGATAAAGTCGATCCCATCCGTAGTAAAGGCAGATATAGAAAAGTATTATCAAGAACCCTCTTTAAGAGAAGCTCGACAAGTGATCGGTGTTATATCTGGACCACACGTTAAAACTCATTGGAATCAAGATTATCCATATAATTCAATGTGCCCATATTTTGCTTCAGTGGAATCTGACAGATACTTGAAAGGGCATGCGCCTGTTGGATGTGCGGCAGTAGCTACTGCTCAAGTTGTAGCCTATTATCAACGTTTCACGTCCAGTGTTCGTGATGTGCATACAGGACTTCCCTATAAATATGACTTTTTTGAACTAACTCGGAATCCTAAAATTAGTTATGAATTAGATAGAGACAATCCTTTGGTTTTTGAAGTAAGTCAATTATGTTATGAGATAGGAGTAGGATGTCAAATTAAATGGTCTGATAGGAAAGGAAATTTGGACGACCCTCGCAAAATAGCGACTTATTTAACATCTAAACAAGGATATTCAATAGAATGTGATAATGATGCGAATGTTGATATTAATAAATTATCTAGGAATATACAAAGGGGAAATCCTCATATTTCCGCAGGAACGAGAAAAAAGCCTCAGTCTGGTCACGTTTGGATTTGGGATGGTGTTCAAGTGAATGCGAATTCTGAAGTTACTTTAGTGCATTGTAATTGGGGACATGGATTTACTAGTGGAATTTCAGATTCTGATGGCTGGTATACTATAAGCAGGATGGAACAGCCAGATCCGGATATGCAGCCATACTTTGATGATAATGTTCAGATATATATAACAAACTATTAATTTATTAGCGATGATAATGATAAAAAGGTTTCTATTGATATTAATATGTGTTGCCTTGTTTTGTAGTTGCGATAAGCAAGATTCCTCTGAGGGAGGCTCCGATATTTTTGAGAGCCAAATGGTCAATCTTAGCTCGGATAAGCAAATAATTGATATAAAAGCCAGCGAGACGCATTGGTATATGCGGGTTAAAGAAGTGGAGGAGTCAATGAATCAGCAGTTGGATACAATAAGAGGTAATTGGTATACTTTAATAAAGAAAAATGGAGGAGAATATCTTTCTGTTTCTGTTGCTTCTAATATAGGAAAGGAGAGAAGTCTATCTATTGGTATTGTATGCGATAATCGTTTCTCTCAAATTATGATTAATCAAAAAGGTGAATCTTTTTAATGTTCTAAATACAAATATGATGAAAAAAGAATTATTGGTATCGGTGTTAATGATGTTTTGTTTGTTGTCTTGTAATAATGACTTGATAGATGATTGTAAAGAGAACGTGAAAACTTCTATGACAAAATCTGTTGATTTTATTCCAGATACAATGGATCTGAAATTTATTTATCAGAATAAACAATATATGTCGACTTGTCTAGTATATGATGATTATATAGATGTACTAGATGAAGAGGTAAAAGTTGTTTACAAGTCGATAAAATCTAAACCAATGGCTGCTTTGATGCGCCATGACGGGTTTGTTGAATATTTTGATAAGGAAGAGGATTTACTCAAAAAATTTGGTGAACATATGAAGATGGAAAAGGCCGCTGTTACCAAAAGCATTAGTTTTAGCGATCAAAGAGGTCTTCCTGAAGACGATTGGAACAATAATCCTAATAGATATAAAGCTAGAGCGTTTTTGTATGACGATAAAAATTTTTCTGGTAGAAGATGTAAGGATATAGTATTAGAAAATCCGGGAGATGCTGTTGATATTCCTAATTTGAAAGAATATGATTCGTTTAATGATAAATGTTCTTCTGTGAAAGTTCAAAATTATAATTTTGGTGTATATGCTTTGTTGGTTGTATATGAGAATGATACATATAATGAAAATGATTCGGGGGATTCGTTTTACTTCTATGCGGGTTATTTGGAGCAAGCGGATAGAGAATATGAATATGCAAATTTGAAATATATATTTGTTGATGATGTACCTTCTTTACCTGAGTCTAGGATTGATTCGTGGAATGATAGAATTTCTTCTTGCAAATTTTATTTTTGTTCGCCAAATAATTTCCCAGAGGTTGACTAGATGAATATGCGTGCATTTCACATTATCTGTAATGTGGAAGAAGTTGGTTTTTATTTGTGATTCTTTATAAAAATCCCGGATAGCGTTTAATCTACCCGGGATTATATATTAATGTATAAGACCTTATCTTAGTTTCTGTACTCCCTGCGAGGCCCGCAATCATTACGATCTTGACGAGGACCACGGTCTCCGGACGCTTCCGGCCGGTCTCGAAAATGTGAAGCAGATCATCCTTGCCCGATATAACCTCAACGAGCGTACCGTAAGGCATAATAGATCTGTTATCCCTCAAAAGGCATGTTTTGGCAACATGATCCTAAATTATCAGTAGTACTTACCTTGCCAACACAGTATATCTTCTATGCCACTTGCAGTATATATCCCGTGGATAAGTAAGTAGTACTGACTTTTCCGGCATGAGAAAAGCGTTTCCCTTAGAATAAATAGTTTCTTCTAGGGAAAACTAAAGTTTCGTAAGCACGAAACAAAAGTTTCCCTAGGAGGAAACAAGAGTTTTCCTAGGAGAAAACTTTTGTTTTATACAAAGAAAAACTATAAATATCAATTAATCAGTTTTTTAGATGATATATGAAGCATGACCAAATAGATAGCTTGCCGGCTAAGCAATGTCTCCGTCTTCGGTCGCTTCTTGAAAAAGATAGGACTAATAATGCGGTTGGCGAGTAGGGGACGGTGGTGTTTTGTGATTGAAAAGTAGTAAATGGTTGTAGATACGAGCCAATAGTGGTAGATGCTATTTATCTACCACCACTCGATAAATAACTTATGACCAATTGCTTATAGCTATAGTTGTAGGTGTGGTAGATGATTTGATAAAAAAATCCCGGATAGCGTTTAATCTACCCGGGATTATATATAATGTATAAGACCTTATCTTAGTCTCTGTACTCCCTGCGAGGTCCGCGATCACCACGATCTTGACGAGGACCACGGTCTCCACGATCACCACGGTCTGGACGAGGTCCGCGATCTCCTCTTTCTGGTCTTGGCGGACGTTCCTCGTAACCTTCCGGTTTCGGAAGCAATACCTTGCGGGAAAGTTTGAACTTGCCTGTCTTCGGATCGATATCAACCAACTTGACAGAAACCGTATCGCCTTCCTTCAAGCCGGCTTGCTCAACGGTCTCCAGACGTTTCCAATCGATCTCGGAAATGTGAAGCAAACCATCCTTGCCCGGCATGAACTCAACGAACGCACCATAAGGCATGATAGAGGAAATCTTTCCTTCATAAACCTCTCCGATCTCAGGAACAGCGACGATCGCCTTGATCGCCTTGACAGCCGCGTCGATCGTAGCCTTATTCGTGCCGGAGATCTCGATCTTTCCTACGCCGTCTACCTCATCGATAGATACCGTAGCTCCCGTTTTCTCTTGGATACCTTGGATGATCTTACCGCCCGGGCCGATTACCGCACCGATGAATTCCTTACCGATAATCATCGTCTCGATACGAGGTGCATGAGGTTTCAAATCCTCACGAGCTTCCGGTTGAGCCTCCAATATCTTGCCCAAGATATGCATACGACCCTCTTTCGCTTGAGCCAAAGCATTCTCAAGGATCTCGTAAGACAAACCGTCTACCTTGATATCCATCTGGGTAGCCGTGATACCGTCTTTCGTACCCGTTACCTTGAAGTCCATATCACCCAAGTGATCCTCGTCGCCTAAGATATCAGACAAGATGGCGTAGTTCGTACCCTTGTTCTCGGAGATCAATCCCATAGCGATACCGGATACCGGTTTCTTCATCGGGACACCCGCGTCTCTCAACGCCAAGGTACCGGCACAAACCGTAGCCATAGAAGAAGAACCGTTAGACTCCAAGATATCGGAGATCACACGCACTACATACGGATAGTTATCCGGGATCATACGTTTTAGCGCACGGTGAGCCAAGTTACCGTGTCCGATCTCACGACGGCCTACGCCACGTGTTGCTTTGGCCTCGCCTGTGGAGAACGGGGGGAAGTTATAATGTAAAAGGAAACGCTCGTATCCATGGTTCAATACGTCGTCTATCATTTTCTCATCAGACTTCGTACCTAAAGTTACCGTAGATAAAGACTGTGTCTCTCCACGTGTAAAGATAGCGGAACCGTGAGGACCCGGCAGGCAATCTGTCTCGATCCAGATCGGACGGATCTCGGTAGTCTTACGACCATCCAAACGCTTACCCTCATCAAGGATGGCACGGCGCATAGCCTCTTTCTCTACATCGTGATAGTAACGACCGATCATTTCCAGTTTCTCGTCCGTCAACTCCTCCTCGGAGAATTGAGCCTTGTATTCCTCGACGATTTTCTCGAATGCCTCGCTGCGTTCGTGCTTGCCGCTACCGGATGTGGCTACGGCGTAAGCCTTGGCGTAACATTTGTCGTGTACGTCCTTGCGCAACTCGTCATCGTTTACCTCGTGGCAATATTCACGTTTTACCAATTTGCCGCAAGCCTCGGATAATTCCAATTGAGCCTTGCATTGTACCTTGATAGCCTCGTGAGCGACCTTGATAGCCTCAAGCATCTCAGATTCCTGAACCTCGTTCATCTCACCCTCAACCATCATGATGTTGTCTATGGTAGCGGCAACCATGATGTCGATATCAGCTTTCTCCAATTCCGCGGAAGTTGGGTTGACGATGTATTTTCCATCCGTACGAGCTACGCGAACCTCAGAGATCGGTCCGTTAAAAGGAATATCAGAAACTGCCAAAGCGGCGGAAGCGGCCAAACCTGCTAATGCGTCCGGCAAATCTTCGCCATCAGCGGAGAACAATATAATATTTACATATACCTCAGCGTGGTAGTTGTCTGGGAAAAGAGGACGCAACGCACGGTCTACTAAACGAGATGTGAGGATTTCATAATCAGAAGCTTTTCCTTCTCTTTTTGTAAAACCTCCGGGGAAACGTCCAAAAGCGGAGTATTTCTCTTTGTATTCTACTTGCAACGGCATGAAGTCAACACCCGGGTTCGCGTCTTTAGCGGCACAAACAGTGGCGAGCAACACGGTGTTGTTCATACGAACGGTAACCGCTCCGTCCGCCTGTTTGGCCAATTTCCCGGTTTCGATGGTAATGGTTCTTCCATCACCTAACTCGATCGTCTTGTTAATTGGATTAAGCATAATCTTTTTTCTTATTTTTCTATCTGTCAAAAATTGGTGCAAATGTAATGAAAGTTTACCTGTAATTGCATGAAAATGAAAAGAAATAACAGTCTTGAAATACTTTTTTTGAAAAAAGCCTTGAAGAAATACGGAATAATAGTGCCACAATTGTAAAATAATGTATATTTGCACCAGATTAGTAATATAGACAAACTGGAATAATGAAACAAATATCTACGAATTTACTAGCTGTGCTGTGTGTTATGTTGCTTTTGTTCACGGCTTGTAAGAAGAATTCTGATTTTACGGTGGAAGGTGTAGTGTCCGGCGCAGACGGCCAGATGATGTATCTGGAGAATGTAGGTGTGTCGACGGTAGAGTTGATGGACTCCGTAAAACTGACGGCGGCCGGTAAATTCAGCTTTACGAAGCCTCGTCCGGCATTCCCGGATTTTTATCGCTTGCGTCTGAATAACCAATTGATCAACTTCTCGGTAGATTCTACGGAGACGATCTCGTTCGTGGCCGATGCCGGGACTTTCGCTACTTCTTATAGCGTGGAGGGCTCAGAGAATTGCAAGGCGATCAAGAATATTACCTTGGCTCAATTAGATGCGAACCAAGCGATCCATCGTTTACGGAAAGAATCTGAGTCCGGTCTGTTGGCGGATTCCGTATATTCCCGCCAGGTGCTCGAGGCCGCCGAGGCTTATAAAGACGTGGCTCGTAAGTATATTTATTCCGCCCCGATGTCCGCTGCCGCTTACTTTGCCTTGTTCCAGCAAATTGACGGCTTGCTGTTCTTCGATTTGTATGACAAGAACGACTCGAAGGCTTATGGCGCCGTAGCCACCAGCTTCGATCACTATTATCCGGAAAGCCCTCGTGCTAAGCATCTGTATAACTTGGCTCTTCAATCGATAAAGGTGATTCGTAGCCAGCGCCCGATGGACTTGGATAAGGTGGAGAAGAAAGAGGTTAGTTTCTTGGATATCGAGTTGCCGGATGTACATGGGGAAAACACGAAATTGTCTTCTGTCGCTACAGGTAAGGTGGTGTTGATCAACTTCACGGCCTATATGTCCGAATGGTCTCCTGCCTTGAATATGGAATTTGGCGATTTATATACGAGGTACCACGATAAGGGCTTGGAGATTTACCAGATCTCTTTGGATAATGATGTCCACTTCTGGAAGAACGCCGCTTCTAATTTACCTTGGACTTGCGTGCGTGATCCACAGTCTGTTTACTCTCAGACCGCGGCGTTGTATAACGTGAAACAGCTTCCGGCGATCTTTATCTTGGATCGCAAGGGAAACTTGGTTAAACGGGTGGATGACGTGAAGAAACTTGAGGCTGACATCAAGTCCGTATTGTAAATTGTTCATGGTTTAATCATCAGATTTATATGTTATAAAGCACTTTCGTAAACTTGTTCATCTTAGAAAGATAACCTAACTTTGCGGAGTCTTGAAATGATAAAAAAGGGGAGTTCCGGCCATATGACTTGGTCGGGATTCTTTTTTATTATGCGATAATCAATCAATATTAATATAAAGAATAAGGAGGATTTAATATGGCTGTTAGTTATATGACAAAGGACGGCTACGATAAGATTTTAGCTGAAATCAACTATTTGGAGACCGTGAAGCGCCCTGAAATATCAGCCCAGATCGCTGAGGCGAGGGATAAGGGTGACTTATCCGAGAACGCTGAGTACGATGCCGCCAAAGAGGCTCAAGGTATCATGGAGGCTAAGCTTGCGCAGTTGAAAGGTTTGATCTCAAACGCCCGTCTGATCGATGAGAGTCGTGTGAAAACAGATGAGGTTCAGATTTTGAACAAGGTGAAAATTAAGAATACGAAGAATAACGCTGTCATGACCTACACGTTGGTATCGGATTCGGAGGCTAACCTAAAAGAAGGAAAGATCTCCGTAAGCACGCCGATCGCCCAAGGTTTGATGGGAAAGAAGGTAGGGGATGTCGTTGAGATCCGTGTACCTTCCGGCTTGATGACGTTTGAGATTATGGATATTTCAATTTAAAAACAGAAAGACGTATGGCAACTATTTTCAGTAGAATCGTGGCGGGTGAGATCCCTAGCCACAAGGTTGCGGAAGACGATGAGTTTTTTGCTTTCCTCGATATCAATCCGGTAGCCTTGGGGCATACCTTGGTAATTCCCAAGAAGGAGGTCGATTATATCTTTGATATCGATGATCCGATGCTGGGACGGATGGTAGCTTTCGCTAAACGGGTAGCTCGTGCCCAAGAGACCGCTATCGAGTGTAAGCGTGTAGGGTTGGCTGTCATGGGCTTGGAAGTGCCCCATGCGCATATCCATTTGATTCCTATCACGAAGGAGTCCGATATGTATTTCGGCGGGAAGAAATTGGCTGTAAGTCAAGAAGAATTGGCCGAGATCGCCGCTAAGATTAGAAAAGAATTCAAATAATTGAATATAATTTTTTAATTATAAAAAATTGGTTATATTTGTACCCGCTGTTTTATGCGTGACAATATCATGCAAAGGGGACAGCAAATCATTAATATGATTCATTAGTGGTTTTTACTCATAAATTTGTTAACCTTAGAAGAAAGGCCCCTCTGTGACAGAGCGGCCTTCTTTTTTTAAACACACAATAAACATTATAAACTACTAAATCTATATCTTCATTTTACGCCTTCGGATAAGGTTAAGGGAGCCAAACGGCATTCCTGTTCCAATCGTGTACACCGTTCCAATAATTATGCCAGTCATATAGCATACCGGATTGATGGATATATACGCCACATAATATAAAGGAGATAAGCCATAAGGCTAATAATATCCATCTTGCTTGCGTCGGTAAGGGGCGTATCTTGAATAATTGGCTGCAAATAGCGTATATCAAGGAGAATATGGGGATACCGATGAATAAGATTGTCCCTATGCATCCCATGATTGCCATTGACAATGGTGCTCCGTTTATCAAGTCCGCTCCGAACGGAGAGAGGTTATAGATGAATCCGGCCCCACCCATGAGCAACGCGAATGTTACGACTACCAGAATGAATACGACTAATACTAGCGGTGGCAACAGGAAGATTCCGGCCAATATGATGAAAAACTTCAGGATGAACCCGATGACCAAGACGAAAACATCCGCCAGCTTTTGGAAGAAGTTCCTCGGCTTGTCCGAGCTGATAAAGTCGTTCACGTTATTGCTGACTTTCTCGAATCCATCTGTCACGGTCTTTCCGATATTCTCCACCGTCACACTTTGTCCGCGCATCTCGAGTTTCTCGGTCGCCGTACGTGCCATCGGTACGATGATCCACAACAAAAAGTAAAGCGGAACCGTGATTCCATAGAAGAACATCAGAAGGAAAAGCACGATACGTACGGCAGTCGGGTCCCAATCCATGTAGGCGGCGAAACCTCCGGCGACACCTCCCAGAATACGGTTATCCGGGTCACGCATCAAGCGTTTCTTGGTTGTCTGGGTATGAGTCTCCTGTTGTTGTGTCCGGTAATTATCCTCGTGGTCGGTGCTTTTCTCTTCGTCCTCGAAAATCTCTTCCGGCTTACCCATCCGTTTGATCACTTCCTCTACCTGCTCGATCGTGATGACCTCGTAGCCTAAGCGGACACGCTCGTTAAGAAGTTCCGAGATACGCATCTCGAAATCATCCATGATCTCATCCGAACCCTCTTCTTTTCGGAAGTGGATGCGCAGGTTAGACAGATATTTGTCTAATAATTGGTATGCGTCTTCGTCAATGTGGAAAACTGTGCCTCCCAGATTAACAGTAAGTGTCTTCTTCATCACTCTTTCGTTTTAATTGTTTCTGATGTGGTTTATTGTATCATTTAGTTCCTGCCATGAAGCCTCCAGCTCGCCGAGGAATAGTTCTCCTTTCTCGGTCAGTTGGTAATACTTGCGTGGCGGTCCTTGCGTAGATTCTATCCACTGATAACTTAATAGCTCGCTATTTTTTAGTCGGGTTAAAAGAGGATATAAAGTGCCTTCCACAACGATCAACTTCGCTTCTTGTAACTTCTGAATGATATCAGAGGTGTAAGCGGGTTCCTTTTTGAGAAGCAGGAGGATGCAATATTCCAGCGTCCCTTTCCTCATTTGTGATTTTACGTTCTCTGCATTCATCTCTTTTAATTTTATGCTACAAATGTATGTATTACATATGTACTATGCAATACATGCTACTATGAATTATTATTATTTAACCGAATACTTGCACAAAAAGAGCAATTATGTGTAAAAAAAGGACTGATGTCATGTCTTTTAGAAGAGAAAAGCGTACTTTCGCGGTATCAATTCAAAATAAGGAATTATGATTTATTATCATTTCGCCGAGTTAATACACCGTCAGGCAGAGAAATATGGGAACCGTACAGCGTTGAAACATAGAGATAACGCTACGGGGAAATGGTTGAAGATTTCTTGGAGGGAGTTTTCCGATAAAGTTATGCTTACGGCCAAGGCGATGGCTGAGTTCGGGATAAAGGTACAAGAGAATATCGGGGTTTATTCCCAGAATATGCCTCAGTGTTTATATACGGACTTCGGTGCGTATGGTAACCGGGTGGTTTCCATCCCGATGTACGCGACGAATTCTCCGGGACAAATCGAGTACATCATCAATGACGCTAAGATCCGCACGTTGTTCGTGGGTGAGCAATTGCAGTATAATAACGCTTTCAAGGTACAGAAGGACTCTAAGTATCTGGAGCGTCTGGTTGTCTTTGATCCGGCGGTCAAGATGAATCCGGAAGATAAGACGTCCATTTATTTTGATGATTTCTTGCGCTTGGGGGATAACGCGCATGCGGAGAGCACGGTGAAAATACGTATGACGGAAGCCGTTCCGGAGGATCTGGCTACCATTATATATACGTCCGGTACGACAGGTGAGTCGAAAGGCGTAATGCTTCCTCATTCTTGCTATCTGGAGGCGATGCGGATACATGATGTCCGTCTGCCTCTGGTAACCGACAAGGATCTATCCATGAGTTTCTTGCCAATGACTCATATCTTCGAGAAGGCTTGGTGTTATTATTGTCTCCATAAAGGGGTTACGATCGCTATCAACCAAGACCCGAAAATGATCCAGAAGACATTGCCGGAGGTTCATCCTACCTTGATGTGCAATGTACCTCGTTTCTGGGAGAAGGTGTATGCGGGCGTGCATGAGAAGATCAACTCCGCCTCTCCGGCCATGAAGAAGATTTTCTTGGATGCTATCGAGACCGGGCGAAAGTATAATCTGGAGTATAAGAATAAAGGTATTCCGGCCCCGTGTGGTTTGAAGTTGAAGTTTCAATTTTACAATAAAACGGTTTTCACCTTATTGAAAAGGGTATTGGGTATTGAGCGTGGACGGTTTTTCCCGGTGGCGGGCGCTCCGTTATCGGATACGGTTAATGAGTTCTTGCAGTCCGTGAATATCCCGATCGCTTATGGTTATGGACTGAGCGAGACGACGGCTACGGTCTGTTTCTACCCGGAGATCGGATTCCAGTTTGGTTCTATTGGTGAGGTAATGCCGGGAGTTCAAGTGAAAATAGATCCGGGGAATAACGAGATCTTGGTGAAAGGCAAGACCGTGATGTCCGGGTATTATAATAAACCGGAGGAGATGAAGAAGGCTTTCACCGAAGATGGTTTCTTCCGTACCGGCGACGCTGGTCGTTTGGAGGGTAATACGTTATTCTTTACGGAACGAATCAAGGATTTGTATAAGACTTCAAACGGGAAATATATCGCGCCGCAAGCGATCGAGATGGTGATGAGCGGTGATAATTATATCGAGCAGATCGCTGTTATCGGCGATCAACGTAAGTTCGTGAGCGCCTTGATCGTGCCGGTTTATCCATTGTTGGAGAAGTACGCCGGGGAAAAAGGCATCTCGTTCGAGAGCCGGGAGGAGTTGGTGAAGAACAAGGATATCATTCGTTTCATCGAGGCTAGGGTGGAGGAGCATCAGAAGAACTTGGCTTCTTACGAGAAGATCAAGCGCTTTACCTTGTTGCCGGAACCTTTCATGATGGGATGTGAGCTGACGGATACGCTAAAGTTGCGCCGTCCGGTCGTATTGCAGAAGTACGCTACCGAGATAGAGGCGATGTACGAGGAATAACGAGTTTGTCGGCTATCAACTATTTCTTATCTTCGCGGTAAATTTAAAAAAGAAAAGAACATATGATCACATCAGACCAACTACATGACGTGTTGGAGCGCGATAAGGCGCTGAGGGGGTATCTTTGACATCGATAGCAAGACCATTCAGTTAGAAGAGGAGGAGCTACGTACGCAAGACCCCGGTTTCTGGGAAGACGCCAAACGCGCGGAAGTCCAGATGAAGAAAGTAAAGGAGCTAAAGAAATGGATCGAGCTTTACGGTGAGGTACATGCGGCGGCTGAGGAGCTAGAGTTGGCTTACGAATATGTAAAGGAAGAGATTATCACCGAGGAAGAGGTGGACGCGGCTTATAAGAAGGCCCTTCATTTACTGGAAGACTTGGAGTTCCGCAATATGCTTCGCGACGAGGCTGATCAAATGAGCTGCGTGCTCAAGATCAACTCGGGTGCCGGTGGTACCGAGAGCCAAGATTGGGCTTCCATGTTGATGCGTATGTATCAGCGTTGGGCTGAGAATAACGGTTATAAGATCTCTATCGCCAACTATCAGGAAGGGGATGAGGCCGGTATCAAGACCGTGACCTTCAATATTGAGGGAGATTATGCCTATGGCTATCTAAAGAGCGAGAATGGCGTGCATCGTTTGGTACGTGTATCTCCTTACAACGCCCAAGGTAAACGAATGACCTCTTTCGCCTCCGTATTCGTCACCCCGTTGGTGGATGATACGATCGAGGTAAAGGTAGAGACGGCGGCTATCTCTTGGGATACGTTCCGCTCGGGCGGCGCCGGAGGACAGAACGTGAACAAGGTGGAATCCGGAGTTCGCTTGCGTTATCAGTTCAAGGACCCGTATACAGGCGAGGAAGAAGAGATCTTGATCGAGAATACCGAGACTCGCGACCAACCCAAGAACCGTGAGAACGCTATGCGTCAATTGCGTTCCATCCTTTACGATAAGGAGTTGCAGCATCGCATGGCCGAGCAGGCCAAGGTGGAGGCCGGAAAGAAGAAGATCGAGTGGGGTTCGCAGATCCGTAGTTACGTATTCGATGACCGTCGCGTAAAAGACCATCGTACGAACTACCAGACTTCCGACGTGAACGGTGTGATGGATGGAAAGATCGACGATTTCATCAAAGCATACTTGATGGAGTTCGCCGGAGAAGAAAGTGCGGAAAAATAAGTTTTTCCCTTTAACATTTGCATATCTCGATAATAAATCGTAATATTGCACCCGATTTCAGATCCTAGCTCTGAACAGGTCCTATAGCTCAGTTGGTTAGAGCACCTGACTCATAATCAGGGAGTCCTTGGTTCAAGCCCAAGTGGGACCACGATGGATGATCGCTAAATAACGTAATATTAGTTATTTAGCGATTTTTTATTGTACCTGCATGAACTAAAAAAGAATATGAGTGTTTGAGGTCACAATTTGTGATCTCTTTAGAGAAACGCCGCCGCCCTCGTGAATATGGAATGAAAGGCTTGGTTGATCAGGCCCGGATCGATACGGGAGTGTGTCGGGAAGGGGATTTGATGGGAGTAAGCGAACGGGAAATCCAGCTCTTCCAATATCTTGCCGGACGCTTTTCCTAAAGCCTTGATCACCCCGCCAGTAGGCATAACGATATCTTTTTTCAATGAGATCGCCCGAATACGATCGCAAGCCCGTTGGAAGAACGACTCCCGGTAATCTCGTAACACATCCTCACGTACCATGGCCTTAAAGGCTTGCTCCAGAAAATCATTCTTGAACGAGGTGGGAAGCGTACGATTCTCCAAGAAATCATGCCGGAAGTAATGGCGTACCTTGGCGAACGCCTCCTTGTCCATGATATCACGGGCGTTGCCATCCATCTCACTGAAGATGGAGCCACCGCAAAACATGAATAAACGGGTGTCCGTAAACATCTTGTCCGGATTCGCTAATAACAAGACCTGCGAGAGTAACGCCCCGATGGAATAAGCGAATAAGTTGATGGACGTATCTTCCTTGAACAAAGGATGCTCGCCGTTCTTGATCTCATGAACCAATTGCCACATATTATAAACGGATTCTCTGCCCGAGGCGTAAAAGCGTAACGGGTTTTGGGATAGCCGGCTGCTGAGGGCCACGTTGGCGAAGGTGGAGTTCGTCACGTTCGCTACCTCCTCCTTGCGTTTGCTTACCCAAGGGAGGATCGCGCGGGGATTGGCCCATAATCCCGGGGTACGGTTCATATGGAAAGCGATCGGGAACAGGATGACCGGCTTACCGGTCGTATGGGTGAGGTATTCCGCCCATGTGAGGTATTTTTCCCAAGTCCGCTCGTTCAGGCCATGCAACAGGATAATCGCCTCATTATTCTTTTTACGTCCCGAGGGCGTGAATATGGCATACGAGAAAGATTTGTTCTCTTGGATACGATCGTCTGTCATCGGACAGAATCCGGTGGGGGTAAGTCCCTTCTGGAACTCGTCGATCTCGCTGGCGCCACGGGTCTGGGTGAAGCGAAACGGGATGATCTCCAGATGGCTCTCTTCCAATTCAGTCTTTTTGTCATAAGAGAAAAGACTGTTCAGTTGCTTAGTACGAAGTGAAATATCCATAATCCTCTGATTTTTTACTGCAAACAAACAATAGAAAAACATCTCTTCAAAATAAATGGTTTAAACAGGCTTTGTTGGGGACATAAAGTGTTATTTAGGGGTGAAATCTTTTATAGAGGGGTGAATTTCGTCTGGGAAAATGATTACATTTGTTCCAAAATAGAGGCAAAAAGATGGGAATGTGGGATCAAAAAATACCAAGTTACATATACGGTAAGCAGAATATCGTGAGGCTGATTCTGTGGACGGCCTTGTTTGCGTTGGTGTTTATCAACATCTACAAGCCGTTTAGCTCCACCTCTTGGTACAAGGTCTCGGAGTTTAAGTTCTTCGTATTCTCCAGCTTGATTATCTTGACGGGAGTATTGGTGGTTGTCTTGAGCCGTATTATTCTGTTCCATTGGGGGAAGCGGCATGCTATCACGGTCCGGGCCTATGCGATCTGGATCGTGCTGGAGATATTCTTCATGTCGCTTTTCTATACGATTTATACGTTGGTACTGAATCCGGAACGAGAATATATGGAAGTTTTTAACGATTCGGCGGTGAATACCAGTCTGGTTTTATTGCTCCCTTATTCCGTGCTGCACCTGTATTTCTCTTATAAAGAGAAAGAGCGGCAATTGCGATTGTTGGAGGAGAACCAGACAGAAGCGGCGGTTCGGCAAAGCGTTTTCTCTTTCTATGACGAGAAGAACGAGTTGCGCCTTTCCGTGAAGCGAAGTAACCTGCTGTATCTTGAATCGGCGGATAATTACGTTTGTATCTGGTATCTGAATAAGGGGCAGCTCACGAAGTTTATGCTTCGCAACTCCTTGAAGGCGATCGAAGAGAGCCTCGCTGATACGAATGTACTCCGTTGCCATCGTTCTTTCATGGTAAATTTCGACCAAGTGAAGGTGATCCGCAGGGAGAAGGAGGGCGTTTATCTGGAGCTGGGGATCGAGAAAGTACCCGATATCCCGATCTCCAAGACGTATAGCGAGAAGGTAACCCGCTGGTTCCAGACCTATTCTTCCTAGCGGGCTATTTCAATTCGATATTATTTTCTTTTGCGTATTGCGAGGGGCTCATGTTGAATTGCTTGGAGAAGGCCCGGCTGAAATAGGATTGCGAGTTGAAACCAACCGCCTCGGCGATCTCGTAAATCCTCATATCGCCTTGAAGGATTAACTCGGCGGCTTTCTTTAGCCGGCTGATCTTGATCAACTCGTTGGGCGTTACGTTCGACAGGCCGTTGATTTTACGGTAAAGGGTCGGACGGCTTAGATTCATCAAGTCCGCTATCATGTCCACGTCTAGGTTCACGTCGTTTATATGGCTGTCGATGATATCGTTCAGTTTCTTCAAGAACTTCTCGTCTGCCTTCGTGTAAGCCATGGATTTGATATTGGCAATCGGCGAGTTGAAATAATAGGCACGCATATTGCTCCGGTTGTTCAGCAGGTTCGTCACTTGGGTAAGCAATAGATCCATGGAGAAAGGTTTGTCGATGTAAGCGTCCGCCCCCAGCTCAAGCCCTTCCATGCGAGATTGCAAGGTGTTCTTAGCCGTCAGGAGGATGATCGGGATATGGCTGAACTCCAGATTAGTCTTTATCTTTTTCAATAAGGTGAAACCATCCATGACAGGCATCATGATATCGCTGATGATTAATTGGATGCCATATTCCTGAAGACGGGCAATCGCCTCCTCGCCATTACCGGTGGTGACAACATTGTAATGGACATTGATCTCTTGACCGATGAAATGGAGCATTTCGGTGTTATCTTCCACCACGAGAACCGTCGGGCGGGATTCTTGGGTGACATATTTCCGCTCGCTGGCAGGGTTGGTCAGGACCTCTGCTTTCTCTTCCTCTAGTTTTAATGAGTTCGGTTGGTTCACCGGCAAACGTAATCTAAAGATGATAAGCCCGGCCGGAGATTCCTCCAACGTCAACGATCCCTCGTGCATCTCCGCTAAAGAACGGGCCAAGGGTAGTCCGAGCCCGGTCCCGGATTTATGGATAGAGGAGTCATCCCGGTAGAAAGGCTCGAAGATCTTTTCTTTTATCTCCTCCGAGATGGGCTTTCCATCGTTCATGATATCGATCGTGAATCGCTCGCCATCTTGTGCCTCGAACCGGACGATGATCTTGCTTCTTGCGTATTTAATAGCGTTCGATAGGAGGTTGCTGAGTATCTTCGTGCAAGCCTCCTTATCGATAAAGGCGTAGAAAGATTTCACGTTACACTCGATAATCATCTGCAATGCCTCCTGCTCTGCCGTGTCGTGGAAACGCTCAAAGGTCTCTTGCATCAATGCGATGATGTCCGTATGTATGAAGTTTAGTTTATATCCCTCGATTTCCGTCTTCCTGAAATCCAGTAGTTGATTCACCAGATCCAGTAGCCGGTTTGCGTTTTTATCCACAATTGTCAGATAATTCTTTGCGCTGGGAGATAGCTTGATGTCCCGTGTTACTTTCTCCAGAGGACTTTTAATTAAAGTCAGGGGCGTACGTATCTCATGAGCGATATTGATGAAGAAATCAATCTTGGCTTGATAAAGCTCCTTCTCCTTTTCATTCTCGAACTCCTGTATTTTCTGCTGTATATTGGCCTTATTATGCCGGGAAATGATAAAGATCAGCAACACTACGCATCCGATAGCGATAATCCCATATAGGATTAACGCCTTGGTAGAGAGCCACCATGGGGGAAGGATCGTAATCTGGAACATCGCCGGCTCATCATTCCAAATACCGGACAGGTTCGCCGCCTTCACCTTGAACGTATAATTACCGGGCGGTAGTTTCGTGAAATAAACCCGGTTCTCGCCCACCACATGATACCATTTGGAACTTAACCCTTCCATGCAATAGGCGTATTGGGTGAGGTTGGGGGCTTGGTAGCTTAATGATGTGTAGTCGATGTAGAATGTGGACTGATTATGTTCTAAGGTGATCCCTTTTTTAAAAGTGATGTCTTTTTGCCTCAATAGATTATGGTCGGGGTCCGAATAATTGATTTGTGTCATATAAATCTTCGGTTGGATAGAGAACTGTTGGATATTATCGGGGTGGAACCGGACCAAGCCTTTCAAGGTCCCGAAATATAATTTGCCGTCTTTAGCTTTTAAAGAAGAGTTATAGTTGAATTGATTGGACAGGAGCCCATGTTCTTTTTTGAACACCTTGATCTCTTGATTGACAGGGTTAAGTACGGCCAGGCCATTTGTGGTACTGATCCACATGTGGCCTTTAGGGTCTTCCTCGATCCGGTAAATGACGTTACTGGGTAGGCCGTCTTGAGTCGTGTATTTTGTCGTACTCTTTAAATTCCGGTCGTACATTTTCACTCCGTTTCCGGTAGCGAACCATAGATTGTTTTTAGTATCCTCATGGATGTGATTGATCGTCCGGTTGGCGTTCGTGTTTATGGAATCCAATTTAAATTCGCCGTGTTTTTGCCGGATTGGGTCGAAATAATATAATCCGATATTGAATGTTCCGGCCCATATAACCCCTTCGTGATCCTCGAAGATCGTTTGTATCCTGCAATTACCGGGGAATTGATCGAGAGGCTCGAAAATATCTTTCTCCGGATTATATTGATACATGCCGGATGCCGTAGCTATGAGCAAGTTATTTTTCCGGGTTTTATAGAGATATACGATGATATCGTTTTGGGAGGCGTAAGGATTCGGGGCGATCGTATAATGCTTGATGATTTTCTCCGTACGGATATCCATCACGTCTACCCCGTTAGCGTGTGTCCCGATCCATAGATAGTCTCCAATCACGGTAAGCCCGTGGATACAGCTTTGGGAAAGACCGTCTTTATCTTGGAAGTTCTTATAGGTTTGCGTACGGATGTCGAGTTTATTGAGACCAGCGTCTTCGGTTCCTATCCATATATTATGGTTAGCGTCTTGGCAAATATCATGGATAATATCACCGTTAATTGTTTTTTGCCCGGGTATATTGTAGTCTTTCTTGAATTTGAGATAAGGGGGAAGGTAATTAATGCCCCCATTATCCGTACAGATCCATAAGCCACCTTCCCGGTCCTTGCAAAACTGTTTGATAGCGTTATTGGATAGTGAATATGGATCGCATTTGTCTTGTTCTATGTGAAAGGTCTTGTTTGAGGGGATTTGGTAGATATAGATACCGTTGTAGGTGGCGATCCATACCTCGTCGTTTGTCACTTGGAAAATATCCCGGGTATAGAGGGGGCTGTTCTTTTGCTGGGTAAGAACATTTCGGCAAACACCTGTTTGTATATTGACTTGTTTGACCCCGTTATCGCTTGTACCTATCAGTAATGTATTATCGGACGGAGATGCCCATAGAGTCGTCATATTATCTATATGTAGGGTGTCGCTACCGTTATGGATATTTAGAGGGATGAATTTGTTATCGGTCGGGTCTAAAAGGACGACATTGCCGTTTAGCGTGGTGGCCCAGATCTGATCTTGGGGGGTGATATAGAAAGAGGTGATCGGATCACTATCCTTATACAGGTAGTTTTGGTGTAGCTCGGATTGCTCATTATATTTAATAAGGGAAAAGCCGGATAACAGCATCCACAGATTCCCTTGGTGATCAAATTCCAGATAGGTACAGCCGATTCCTTTCGTGAACTTTATCAAGGAAAAAGTATCGGTTTGGTAATCGTATTTTTGTACTCCCATATTAGTACCCACCCAGAGTTCACCGGAAGGGCTTATCGCCAAGTCGGTAATCCAGCTACTTATTAAAGTTCCTCTCTGCTTGGTTTGATTTTTTATGATATGGAATTTGTTCCCGTCAAATCGATTGAGCCCGTCCCGTGTTCCAAACCACATAAAGCCATAATGATCTTGGACACAACATGTCACGTTATTATTGCTTAATCCATCTTCTACCTCATAGGATTTAAAGTAGTATGACCGGGCGTTGAGCTCTATTGCGGTTACTACAAATAATAGGACGTATAAATAATTCATCAAGTTTTTTTTCATAGATCTCCCTTGTATTTCATGCGCAATATAAAGCCTTTTCCTAGACTTTCCATAGCAGTATCGTATCATTGTTTTTCATTTTGTTTCAATGTCCAGACTTCGGTTTTTGGCTTTAAAAGCCGTTCCTTGCAAGACTGTTTGTTGAGACGATAGGTAATAATTTTGAGAGAAAAGTGCAATACTGTTTGACTCAAGGGGCTTTAATTTTGGCAAAAACAGTGTGAATCTTTAAAAGATAGAATATGAATCAAAAAGTAAAAGTAGGTATAATAGGCTTTGGTCGCATGGGTGGATTTTATTTGGAGGAGATGCGGAAGAGCGATCAATGGGAGGTACTTTACATCTGCGATACGGACCCAGAGGCACGAGATTTGGCAAGGAGAAAGTCGCCGACATCCCGAATCGTAGCGGATGAGCAAGTTGTATTCGAGGACCCGGAAGTACAAGTGGTCGGTTTATTTACATTGGCGGATTCCCGGTTGAGGCAAATTAAGAAGGCAATGGCATTTGGCAAGCATGTCATCTCAGAGAAACCGGTCGCAGATACGATCGAGCATGAATGGGAGGTCGTGAAATGCGTGGAAAACTCAAGTTTGTTCTCGACCGTTAATTTGTATTTGCGTAATTCTTGGTACCATAATACGATTAAAGAATTTATCCGGAGAGGAGAGATCGGAGATTTGGCGATCATTCGCATTTGCCATATGACTCCGGGGTTGGCTCCGGGTGAAGGTCATGAATATGAAGGTCCGTCTTTTCATGATTGCGGAATGCATTATGTGGACATTTCCCGGTGGTATGCCGGATGCGAGTATAAGACATGGCATGCGCAGGCGATCCGGATGTGGGATTATCCCGAACCTTGGTGGTTGCAATGTCACGGGACATTTGAGAACGGGGTGGTATTTGATATAACACAAGGGCATGTGTATGGACAATTATCGAAAGACCAAACGCATAACTCTTACATAGATGTAATAGGAACGAAAGGAATCGCCCGGATGAGTCATGATTTTAAGACTGCGGTCGTGGAGTTGAGAGGTGTTAATGAAACACACCGGATCGAGAAGCCCTATGGAGGGAAAAATATAAGTACGCTATGTGATTTGTTTGCGGATTCCGTACGGACCGGTGTTTTTAATTCCCGCCTACCACTGATGCGTGATTCCGCTATCGCTTCCGAGTATGCGTGGAAATTTTTGGATAACGCTAGACGAAATGAGATGCCTTCTATCGGGAATCTACAAACCTTGGAGGAAATCCGGGAGAGAAGACGGAATATGACGGAAGGGTATGGCTTGCTTCGCCATGTAAAATTGTCTCATTCTTGATACGATTTTCTCAATGACCGGGGGAAACAGGCTGGAACTTGTATTATGCGACAATCGGAAACGATTTTGATAAAATAGAAAAAGAGGAATTTTCGTATGCGTGATACATTTGCGGCAGCTTGTTCATAGAGCGAAAATAGAAACATTAATTTAATACTATGTAGCATGAAAAAAATGATTGTTCTTATCAGTCTTTTATGTGGAGCGTTTTTTATGAGCGCCCAACAAAGTAATCAACAACAAAGACCACCGGAAAGATGGAAACCTGAGAGTACTGAATGGTATTATCCGGTTCCTCCTAAGGTAAAGCCGGGTGTAGGAACTGGTGCTCCTTCCGATGCGATCATCCTGTTTGATGGAAAAGATCTTTCTATGTGGGAATCTGCGGGAAAAGATGGAGGTCCCGCTAAATGGACCGTAAAGGATGGGGCGATGATTGTGGCTTCCGGGACCGGATCGATCCGGACAAAAGATTATTTTGGAGATTGCCAGTTACATATCGAGTTCAAGACCCCTACACCGGGAAAGGATAATACATTACAGATGAAAGGTAATAGTGGCATTATGTTACAAAGCCGTTATGAGGTGCAGGTTTTGGATTGTGAGGATAATCCTACGTATGTGAATGGCTGGGTCGGCAGTATTTATAAGCAAAGCGCACCGTTGGTAAATGCTTTCACGAAGACAAATGAGTGGCAGGTTTATGATATTTATTGGAAAGCTCCCCGTTTCGGGACAAACGATGAATTGGAATCTCCCGCTATGATTACCGTGGTATTGAACGGTATCGTAGTACAGAATAATTATGTACTGAAAGGAACGACCCCATATACCGGTTTACCTAAATATGTAGCGCATGGCCGTCTGCCATTAAGCTTACAGGATCATGGAGTGGAAGTGGCTTTCCGTAATATATGGATTCGTAATTTATAAATTGTATAACCTTAAAATAATGATTTATGACTACACGTAGGAATTTTTTAAAGAACTCGACGATGTTGGCCGCTGGCTTAGGTATCTCACCTCTTTTGGCATCGGCAGCTCCTACCGTCTCTCATAAGGAAGAGACTATAAATGGGCGGGTGAATATCGCTGTAATAGGTGTCGGTATGGGATGCCGTGATTTGCAAGGGGCTTTGACTGATAATCCGTGGGTACATTGTGTGGGCATGTGCGACGTGAACAAGGTGAGACTTGATGAGCAGATCGCACGTTTCAAAAAAGACTTTCCGAACCAAACGACTTCGATCAAGGCATATAGTGACTTCCGGGAAGTCTTGGCAAATAAGGATATCGACGGGGTCATTATCGCAACACCGGATCATTGGCATCCTTACATCTTCGCTGAGGCTTTAAAAGCGGGCAAGGCGATTTATGTGGAAAAGCCGGTTGGTAATTCGATTCCGGAGTGCCATTCGATGATGGATTTCCAAAAGAAATATAAAGGGGTGGTAACAACTGGCTTATGGCAGACTAGTCAACGATATTTCTTGGCGGCTAATGAGATATTGAAATCCGGTGTGTTGGGGGATGTTTATAAAGTTCAGCTATGGCTTTGCCAATCGACGGACCCACGTCCGGCCGTAGCGGATTCTCCGGTTCCTTCTACATTAGATTACAATATGTGGTTGGGCCCGGCTCCCGAGCGTCCATTTAATAATTACCGTTTTCGTGGATGGCGTGGCTTTTGGGATTATGGAGGCGGTCAGCAAACCGACTGGGGAGTGCATTGGATAGACTCTGCGTTCGATGGATTGAAAGCGTTAGGATTGTGTGACCGTGAATATCCGGAGGCGGTATTCTCTACGGCTTATAAAGATCCTACCTCTTTTAATGAGACTCCCAGTTGCCAGACAACGATCTTTCAGTATAAGAATTTCCATATAGAATGGGCCCAACAAGTCGCTCATCTCTATAATCGGGATCAAGGGGTAGCTTGGGTCGGAAGTAAAGCTACCTTAGTATGTAATCGTGAAGGTTATGAATTGATTCCAGAGAAGAATCGGGAGGGTGAGTTACTAACCGACCGTGCCCAGCTTGTCGGGAAGTTCGAGGATGGTGGTATTGAGGCCCATGCGACGAATTGGTGTAAGTGTATATTAAATAAATCTATTGAGACGAACAGCCCGATCGAGAAAGGGGCTTTCGCGACGATCCTAGCCCATATGGCTAATATCTCATATTTGACGGGAACTCGTGTTGTGTATGATCCGCAAGCTCGTAAGTTTGTGAATAATCCGAAAGCGGACGCGTATTTGAAGCGGAGCTATAGAAGCCCGTGGCAATTCCCGAAAGTTTAATGCGATTGAATGCTTAAAAACAACGACCGGTGGATTTTAATACTCTATTATATATAACCATTACCATACGAATTGAATTACAGCACATTGAGATCTCCGGTCGTTTTTTGTAAAAACAATGTCAACTTTAAATGAATGAGTTATGGAAAATCAAAAAAAGGAAGTATGGCTTCGAAAGGCCCTGTTTTTGATCGTTAGTTTGGCGTTATTCTTTCCCATGATGGCGCAAACGATTACAGTAAAAGGAGTTGTAAAGGAATCTATGACAGGCGAACCGATCATTAGCGCCAATGTAGCGGTGAAAGGAACGACTAACGGTACGATTTCTGATATAAGCGGTATGTATCAGATCTCGAATGTATCATCAAATGCCGTATTGATCGTTTCTTATATTGGATATAAGACCGCGGAGATTCCGGTAAATGGCAAGAACACGATAAATGTGAGCTTGGAGGAAGAAAGTATCGGACTTCAAGAAGTGGTAGCCGTGGGATATGGCTCTCAGAAAAAGAAAGAATTGACCGGCTCTGTTGCAGGCTTGAAGGAGGGAGACTTGATTAAGGGCGTACAGTCTGACCCAATGGGTATGTTGCAAGGTAAAGTGGCAGGTTTGAATATATCCAAACCAAATGCCGGCGACCCGAATGGAGAGTATAAGTTCCAATTACGTGGAACTTCATCCTTAACCGGTAATACTTCTCCGTTGATCGTCATTGATGGTATTCCTCAAGGGGATTTATCCGCTATTCCACAAGATGATATTGAAAGTATCGATGTATTGAAGGATGGTTCAGCGGCGGCGATATATGGAACCCGTGGAACGAATGGCGTTATCTTGGTTACGACAAAACGAGGTTCTGCCGGGAAGATGAGCGTTACCTACAATGGATATATGTCTATCTCTTCCATAGCCAATCAATTGGAAGTCATGGATCGTGACCAGTTTTTGGCAAATGGGGGAAACGACCGGGGATATGATACGAATTGGATGGATGAGATTACCCGAACTCCGTTCTCCCATTCGCATAACTTGGCATTGACAGGAGGTACGACCGATTTTAATTACCGGGCTTCTGTATCTTATCGAAATAATCAAGGTATCGCTCTTAAGTCAGGGTTCAATGAGATGATCGCTCGTTTTTCCGCTAATCAGAATTTATTCGATAAAAAGATTCAAATAGCATACGACGCTACTTATCGTCGTTTTGACCGGGAAGGTGAGAATTCCAGCTATGATGATTATTCCGCTTTTAAGCATGCGTATTATTATAATCCTACGGCACCCGTATACGACGAGACGGGAACGATAGATGCCGGAGGGTATTATGCGCTGGATATTCAGGGATATTCAAATCCGGTGGCTTATATTATGCAGCGTGACCGTCGTACAAAAGGCGGACTTTTCCAAGGGTCTGCTCGTGTAACTTGGAACATTTTGGAAGGACTTCGTGCGCAAGCTTTTGGCTCATTGAAATACTCTGATATAAATAAGGGTACTTATACCTCACGAGAGGTATTTAACACTTCTAGTTTCGGGTCAGCATCTCGGAGTTTTAATACTCGTTTTAATAAAACACTGGAGACGACGATCGACTATGTAAAATCTTTTGGAGAACACCATTTGGTGGTATTAGGTGGGTATACCTATGAGCATAACTATCGGGAATCATTTGGTATGAATAACTCGAATTTTGATTCGGATGTATATTCTTACTATAATTTGGGTGCGGGTAGTAACTTGATTAATAACCCTAGCCAAAGCATGATGGATGGTTCGGTTTCTCAAGATAATTTGGTTTCGTTCTTCGGCCGTGTAAATTATAACTGGGGAAATCGTTACTTGTTATCAGCGTCTGTACGACGTGAGGGTTCTACTCGTTTAGGTGCGGATTATAAATGGGGAACTTTCCCTGCGGTAAGTGTCGGTTGGTCTATCGGTAATGAGGCTTTTATGGAAAGCGCTAGCTGGATTAACGATTTGAAATTGCGCTTGGGATATGGCGTGACAGGAAATATGCCTTCAGATAATTATTTGTCTTTGTCGATGATGGGAGTGGTAGGCCGTTTTTATGATCATACTTCTAAACAATGGATCAATGCTTATGGGCCGACACAGAACCAGAATCCGGATTTGAAATGGGAGCGGAAAGGCGAATGGAATCTAGGTGTTGATTTTGCAGCGTTGAATAACCGCTTGAACGTGACCGTTGATTTGTATACCCGTAAGGTTTCAGATTTGTTGTATAAATATAAGGTTCCGACTCCTCCTTATCAATATTCTTCTATGTTGGCGAATGTTGGCGACGCTACAAGTAAAGGTCTGGAATTCTCTGTTTCCGGAACCCCGGTGCAGAATAAGAACTTCTCATGGACTAGTTCTATTAACTTCTCATTTAACACGAATAAATTGGACAAATTAAGTAATGAGACTTTCCAGACTGACTGGATTGAGACCGGTTATTTGTCGGATGGTGATTTAGGAGGTATGAACTCGACTCCATTGATTCGTTTGGTCCCGGGTGGCAAGGTCGGTGATTTTTATTTGCCGGTATTCGAGGGATTTACGGAAGATGGTAAATGGAAATTCAAGGATGTCGATGGTAGTGGTGACTTTACATATAATGAGGATCGTGAGATCGTAGGTAATGCGCAACCTGATTTTATAGCAGGATGGACTAACGAGTTTAAATATCGTGACTTCGATTTATCGTTTACATTCCGTGCTGTCGTAGGCAATGATGTATATAATGTAAGCCGTATGGCATTGGAGAATCGGAATGTGGCTGGAAAGGAGAAGAATATGTTGGCTTCGGTAATGGATATCCCGTTGCAAGATGCGGCTCAAGCCTCTAGTTATTATTTGGAGGATGGTTCTTTTGTGAAGTTGGACAATATCACATTGGGTTATAATGTGCCGGTGAAGAAATTAGGTTTCATGCAAAACTTACGTTTGTACTTGACTGGTCAGAACTTGTTTACGATCACAGGCTATAAGGGTATCGACCCGGAGGTTGATATGGTAGGATTAGATAATATGGGTATTGAGAGGACTCGTTATTATCCGGCTAGCCGTTCTTTTATTCTTGGTTTGAATGTTACGTTTTAATGGATACTCTAAATATCGAAGGTTATGAAAAAATATAGTTTAATATATATAGTGTCAATGATTTGTTTCTTGGTTATCGCTCCTTCTTGTACGGATATGGATGAAGATACGACGGGACAAATGGTCTCAAATGACTTTTATGCGGATCCTTCTTTGATTCCGCAAGCGGTAGGTGCTGCCTATGCGGAATTGCAGGCTTATCAGAATCACTGGGGAGTATGGGGGTTGCAGACTGTTTCCTCGGATGAATGTGTTGTTCCGACTCGTGCGCCGGGTAATGACTGGTATGACGGAGGGGTATGGCAGGATTTCCATCGTCATCAATGGCAATACAATCTGGATGCATTGAATAATGTGTGGATTTCCGTATTTTCTGGAATAACGACATGTAACCGTGTGGTTTACGACTTGGATACATATAAAGAGGAGATGGATGTCGATATCTATAATAAATATCGTGCGGAGACTGTTATCTTGAGATGTTTCTATTATTCTATCTTACTGGATTTATTCGGGAACGTTCCTTATATCGACACGTATGAGAGTGAAATCACGGCTTCTCCTCAGACAAGCCGTCCTGAGCTTTATCAGAAAGTCGTAGATTGTATCTTAGATAATATGGAATATTTGGATGACGCTCCGTCTGCCGAGAATTATGGAAGATGTACGAAATCGATGGCTTATACGATGTTGGCAAAACTATATTTGAACGCTAAGGTGTTCAAAGGGGCCTCTTCTTATGATAAGGACGATATGAATAAAGTGATAGAGTATTGCGATATAAATCCCGCAAAACGAAAAGCGATGGCCGTGAAAAACGAAAAGCGATTTTTGAAGCAAAAACGAAATGCGCTCAAAAATCCCGGTTACTCCCACCATCCGGTCAAAACACAAGCGTCGTTCAAACGCCTTTTAAAAGCTGTTTGAACGACGCTTTTTTATTGAATTTTCTCCTAAAATATCACTTAAAACCCATTGCCAATTTAGCAAAAAATCGTATCTTTACATAGTAGTTATGCTGCCTCTTTGTATTCCGTCTCGTCCGCATTCTTAAACAACATGATGTCTGTATAGGAGGAATTATAATTCATGCGCGCATTAAACTCCACTTTCTCGCAGCCTGTAAACGGGTTTCCTATGGTATTGTTCCTGCCCATCCAGTCGCATAACTCGATGATGGATGATTTGTTGGAGGTAAAATAAATATAGTTCGTGCCTACGAGTGTCTGCAACACGTCTAAATAATCGGAAAGCCCCCAGTTCATTGTATAGGTGCCGACCTCGGTGGAAAGATACGGCGGGTCTATCAGGAACACGACATTCGGGACATCCTTGTACCTTCTGAACAATTCCCTGTAATCGCATGAAACGACCTCCAGCCCATCCAAAAAGTCAAGGCAAAGATCATAGTTACATTTACGCACGGTATTGTAAAATGTTTCTTTTCGCAATCCGTCCAAATTAGTGGCATACTTCATGGAAAAGAGCAGGGAGGTCGAAAGCGTGATATAGTCCACGTAACCATGCTCTTTTTCTTCCTGTTCTATCAGGAACAGGATGGCTTCTTTTGTTTTTTCAGGTAGGACTTTCTGACGGGGAACAGATGCCACCACCTCCCGAATCTTATCCAGCAAGGCATTGGTGCGTGGAATATTCTCCAACCTACGTCGATAGTTGTCAAAGTCATTATATACAACGGTGGCATCAGGCTTTTGGCACTTGGTTATATGCGACAACAGACCGGAACCACCGAACAGGTCTACAAACACGGCGTCATCCGGATAATGTTTCAACACCTTGATAAATTCTTTTGCGAACATTCGCTTTTGCCCCTGAAAAGGAAGAGGGGCTGAAAGATACTGTCTTCTCATTTGCTTCTAGTTTAAAAAAAGGATTGCAAAAATCCCCTTTTTATCCCTATTGGCTAAAGAAAACGGCCGTAACATGCTGCACGAGAGTTGCAGCGATTCTTATACATTGAGATCAAAACGGACCCCTTCCTCCCCTGCCAGCAACTGGCACGTTTTATCTATGTTATTCTCGTAAATGTGCACGTTTCCCAGGTTCAAGGTGATCGACTTCAACGGCAGGTCAATCTGCCGTGCGATCAGGTACAAATGGTATATGTCGGCTGGGAGCCCCAGGTTGGCATCGGAACTGCGCTGGTAAGCGGACAGCACCAGGCCGTCATCTTCTATCTGGAACTGCACCAGGCTAAGGCATGGCACTTGATTGCTTTCGGCACCGGTCTCACCCAAAAACAGCACATAATTCTTACTACAACGTTTCTCCCGGTTTATTTTCTCTATCAGAGAGGGTAATCGCTCAAAATAGGTCGGATAACTATTTATAAGGATACTTCCACAATAATCCCACCAGTTTATACCGGCTTCACGGTATTTCTCTACCGACCTCTCTCCCTTCATAAACAATTGAAGCTCATCACGAAGTTTCCGGCGGGCAATATTATGCCCCTCGAATATGTCCAGCAAGTCCAAAGGGGACAAGGACAATTGTTCGTTCAGGAGGTATCTAATGTTTCCTTTCTTGTTACTTTGAGTCTTTCCCCGGCCAAGTATCTTGTCCAGGATCATGTAATACTTGTTCATGGCTGATTCTTTTTGTTTTGCACGAGTAAAGATAGCGAAACCTCCCTCCTACCCGCCATGAATTACATACTTCACACTGTAAGCGGCTTGCAGTCGCTTTGAAACCGTTTCACCAGGGCATAAACCTTGCGCTCGCTCACCGAATACTTTTCGGACAATACAGCCACTGCATACGAAACTTTCTCACCCTGATCCAGCAGACGGGTATAATCCGCATACAAGTCAATATACCGGGCATCTTCCAGACGGATGCCGGCCGCCTGAAGCCTTTTCAGCAGCTCCCGGTTAAAGTTTAATATCTCAATCACTTTCATACAACAAAAAAATTATATCTTTGCATCGCCAATCATTTTTTAGACAACAAAAAAAACGTCAAACCGTGACAGAGGGTATTTGCCCCCGGTCGCGCGGTTTGGCGTTTCATGTTTAAAAAAGTGATTGGCGTTACTTTTTAACAGGCCGGGGGCTTTTTTCTCTCCCTTCCCCCGCAGGGATTCATCCATTACCCGGCTTCATACAAAGCCAAGTCCAATGCGTCCTTTTTCTTCCATCCTTTAGACAACGCGTCTTGTATGTGCTTCATTGCTTTCACGTAGAAATCCTGAAGGTCTGAGACCGTTTCAAACGTCCTGTAATACGGCTCATCATCCGCACCCAGCTTGAACGTTACAGGTAGGTTCTGCCCTCCCGTTTGGACGGCAAGATCGTATGCGGCTTTGTAGTTGAACTGGTTCTCACTGGACAGCCATACCGGAATACCCTCGTATGTGAATCCGGAAAGGATGGCCTTGTCAGTCTCCCGGTTATACCAGGCCGTGACCGTTGACCGTATCTCCTCGTCGGTCGGCTTATGGTTGAACTCCTCTTCCATGTAAGAAGCGGAACCGTCTTCCTTCTTTTGCACGTCCCAGCGGACGCGCCACTTTCCTTTCACCGGGTTCGTGCATTCCAGCAGCGATACACCGGCACTTCCTTCTACTCGTTTCATGTAAATACGTATTTGGTTCGACCTTTTCCAAACGTTTCCGTCTTTATCGTTGTCTCAAACGGAAAACCGTCCGGCATTTCCCTCACTTGTGCAAGGATGTTTTTCATTTCTTCCGAATTAGTGAAAAACTTCTTGGACTCACCATTCTGCTCGATACTCACGATACAGCGGTCCTCGCCCTGTTCTGTCTTGATTCCCGTTTCAAAGTCTTTCACTATGATGGGAAGGTTCACCAGTTCCCGGATGCTTACCACAGTGCCGGGAAAACGTTTCTTGCCGTCCTCCGGCTTATAGGAAACGTTCAAATCTTTAAAACTTTTCATTTCTTTGCCTGTTAATTTTTTAAACAACATATTACAATCCGCGTGCTTGGCCATACCATAAAAACTGGCCACCAATTCACGCCGTCTCCTTCTCGATTTAACCTCGTGCATCTTCCGGGCAAAGTTCTTTTTGATGCGCTTCCTTAAAAGCACACGATCGGGATAGATAACGTATCCCAAGAAATCGATACCCTCCGTCACCGAAAATATACGTTCGTTCCCCTTTACTTGAAGACCGATAGATTCTATACACCCGTGGACGACATCACGAATCTTCCACAATTTCGCTTTCGTTTTACCGAGCACGACACCGTCATCACAATAGCGGTAGTAATAACGGATACCGTACTTATCTTTCAAAAAATGATCTAAATAAACAGACAACAACAAATTGCCCAGTCCCTGTGAACTCCTCAGGCCGATACTGATACCCTCAGGCATCAGCCGGACAAAGTTATCCAACATAACGATGAGCTTTTGGTCCTTGAATATCCGGTTCACGCAATACATCACAAAATCTTGTTTCACGCTTTCGTAAAACTTCCGGATGTCGAACTTATAACAGAACTGCGTGCCCTCCGGATCATCTTTCATATCACGGCGAATATACGCCATCAGGTCATGCGGACCACGTTTTTTGACACTGGCCGAAGTTGTTCGGATAAACCGTTTCCTCAAGTGCTTGTCTACAATGGTCATGATAGCGTGTACGGCGATGCGGTCTTTCATGCTTAGTACCTGAATACGCCGTAACTTACCACCTTCCACTATATCCCGTTCATGATAATCTTTCACCCGGAAACTTCCGGATGCGATCGATGCGGTCAGTTCATCCAATACCTCTTCCTTATGCGCAAGCAGGTAACGCCCCTGACGGCTACGCTTTCTTTTCGTGCCGCGAAGGACTTGATTAAAGGAATCCTCCATATTGGACGGTTCTATAATCTCTTCTACTATGTAACCTTCTCTACGCATTTTATATCAAATTACGGCCACACGGCCTTCAATCTCCCGGGCCTGACTTCTTCGAGCCTTACGGCCTACCAAACTCTACCCGACGCTTGTTTTTTCAGTTTTCCAGCCCTTCCGGGCTGCTGTTACTGGGGCTTGTTTCCCTCGGCTCCACGGTGGGGACAAGTCCCCGGTGTTGTACGCCGATTTTAATTTCCTTCGATTGTTGTTCAGACGGGAACCGATATTCGAATTCGAGTTCGAGGCATCGTTATTCGCATTCGCGTACGACACACCACCATTCGCATTCGCGTTATTGTACCCACGAAAAACCACACGGCTTAAAGGAAACGCCACCCTTTGGAATACAAAGGTATTATTTTTCATGCGGAAACACTGTTGATATTATATTTTCGACGGGCTTACGCCCGTTTTTCGTTCACTTCGAATCACACAAACGAAAACGCTTTACGCTTTGTCGCTTCGCTCCCGTTTTCGATCACGCTTTTTCGACTATCGCCTTGTACGCTTCCACGCTCTCCGCTTTAACGATCCGGCCGCGGAAGGCCAGACGGGAACCGATATTCGAATACGAGTACGAGGCATCGTAACTCGCATACGCGAACGACACACCACCATACGCATTCGCTATATTGAACCCACGAAAAACCACACGGCTGACTGCAGTAGAGACGTAGTATTTATCGCAATAATACGTGCTGGACGAGCCGTTTGCACTTCCAACAGGCACCATATCCATATACTTGCCATGCGCGACACCTACTATCCATTGGTCGCTGGTGGTCTTACCTTTGACAAAACGGGTACTGCCGTCCGGCATCCAAATACGCCACTTGCCTGAATTACCGCTATCATTGGGTAAATCAACACCATCCATCATGTCATACTTATGGCCGTAGATGTCCTCATAGCCCAGACAACTGATATTGTTTACCTGAGTCACGGTCGGAGAACCATACTCGTCCTGGCCACGATACCAAGCGTACTGGTGGATAGAACCGTCCACGATGGAATTCGTGATCTTGTCGTTTATTTTATACGCTTCGTCATAACCGATCGTATCCTGCATACCATAACCGGCTGTACCGCCCGTGATACGATTGTTCGTATGCTGACCGCCTCCGCACTGTTCCTGGCTGTCACGACGGCCATATCTTGCGTAAAACAAGTTCGCTATACGGGAGTGCATCAACGCGTCTATCTGTTGCATACCGCGCTGAACCGAGTAATAATGAAAGTCGATCCAGTTCATGCTGGCCGTCGTGGAATTACCCGTTATGCATGAACGCAATTTGCTACCTACCACGCTACTGCCTACTACCGCACAAAGATGTTCCTCGTTGGCCACCCAATCGGGCTCCATATCCTCGATCTTGTCGGAGTTGGAAAGTACGACCTTGTCGAACTCGGCCGTGTTCAAGATCGAGAAGTGCAAGGCCGTGGCGTCCTCCGGAACATCCGATATCAAGTACATGCCGGCCTCGAACTTCAAGCCGATCGTTGGAACCACGATGGTTTTGACTACGTGTCCGGAGCCGTCAACAAATAGACTACCGACCAGACCCGTGCCGGGAACACTCGGAAAACGCACACGCTTGTAACCTTGCACATCCACCTTGCAGACCGAATAAGTCTTGTCCGTGCTATAAGAATCCTTCAACGTGGGCTTGCCACTCAGTAGTTTGCGTTCCGCCAAGTAGCCGTCCTTGGTCTCTTTTATATCATCCAGTGTCAAAACGGTTACTTCGGGGATGGGAGGCATATCGTCGGGGCCGTTGGAACTGTAACAGCTGTAATATTTCTCGTTCAGATAGTCATTGATACCTTTCGACCAAAAGAACGGCTCGTACATCATCCAGTCGCCCTCGCTGCTGTCAAGTTTGGCAGCGCTTCCGTCGTAATATTTATTGCTGGTGGTATCATCCAAAGGACAATAGGTCATCTCACCATCCAAATTGTTGATGTCGACCGCCTGGCCCGCCATCTCCACTTTACGGCTCGTGGGTTTCTTCGTCACCTTGGCAAGCACACGGTGGCGCTTCTTAAGGATCGCCGCCACGTGGGCATTCATGATGTAGGTATTGCCATACTTATAACCGGTCTCGTTGTCCGGGTTGGAAATGTTGGCATCGTCCGGAGCGCTTTCGTCCGACTCGATGATGCTGTAGGCCGGTTGTACGATCTCCAGTTCAGGGTACCGCTCCCTGTATCTGTCCGCTTCTTCGTCTTCCATGTACTTTGTCAAACGGAGTTTTCCGCGCAATCCGGAATGACGGTTGTCTATCGCTCCGCCTGACGTATAAGTGCCGTAGTCGTAATATTTCTCAAGTAGCGCACCGTTATCCTCCATGTCTATCTCAATAACAAAACGTTCCAGCTTACCGGCTCCGGACTCCTTGGCCGCGTGCAGCCGCTCCAACAAGGCAAAGCCGTCGATGCCGGGGCAGTTCGCAAAACGGTAGCCGGTAACGTTCGCCATGCTTTCCATACTGAAGCCGTCTTCCGTGAGCTTCGGAAGATGTTCCAAAAACAATTCTTCCAATGTGCTGGGAAGTTCCAACTCTACAAGCGGAGCACCCGTGGCCAACTTCAAACGGGTAACACCGGTGCCTTGCAGGTTCAGTTTCTTCAAACGTGCTTGCCAGCTTAAATCAAGCGTGGCGGCACTACCATTGTCTCCGTTACGGGCCAATAGGTTGTTCTTCATATTCAACTCCTCCAGCAGGGTCAGTGCGCTTGTAGAAGTCATGAATGAACCATTACGGTAACCACTCGCCGTTTCCACGCTCATGTCCAATCTGACAAGTGAGGTGAACAGGCCGAAATTGAAACCGATGGCGAAAGCGTCCTCATGCCAGACCAGTTCCTTGACTTTCGCCGCACCGATGATCTTCAACGGGTCATTCTCTCCAAACCGGCCACGCAAGGAAAGTGTATGCAATATATCCGATTCCACGACACCGCTGTCGGCCTGTACACCGTTGGACGTGGACAGCTGCACACGGTACGGGATGGTCAACGCAAACTGTAACGGCTTCAACGTATAGCCCGCATCCAACGACGCAGTAGACTGATAAAACTGCGCACCAAGCGTGGACACATAGCCATACTCCACCTGTTTCAAGTCATAGCGTCTTCTGATAAAATATCCACGGTGCGCCTTGAGCGAACCTTTCAGACCGTAAATTTGAGGATAAGTCTGTTTGGCTCCGTCGGCGCCAACGGGCATCTCGTTCAGGAACGGGTAAACATACTTGAATATGCCGCTTTTGTTATACAGGCGCGAACACCATCTCTCCATTTGATCGGTATCGAAATGATCGATGGCTTTCTGGATTCCGAACGCGCTCATGAACGAAGTACCGCCATTATGACCGCTCACCATTATCTCTGTCATCAGGTCGGGGAAGTTGGCGAGTATCAGGTTCCATAGCCATGAGTTATGACCCTGCATCACGTAGGCTCCGTCACGTTTCGTCTGGCGGTCGTCATCGTACTTTCCCGTCAGGAATGACTTGTTATCCGAGCCCAACTGGCAGTCTCCGTCGTAATAGGTAACATACCATATCACACCGTCCCACGTGCGCAGCAGCATGTTCTTGGCCAACTGGTCCACACCCAGGTTAAAATCAACGTACAGGTAATAGGCGATCAGGTAAGGGACATTGAAATATTGGGCGGCCTCCTTCCTGAAAGTCGCGCTCTGCCATTTGGCGGACGGGAACCTATCGCCGTCATCCTCGTAGTCCACACCGTCAAACGTATGCGATTCCTTGTTATAGGACAGGTTCTTGCCTGCCGGGGTTTCCTTTACGCAACGATAAACGAAACCCATCATGCGGTCAAGGGCCTTGTACATCTTGTCATACTTGTCTCCCGTACCGAGGTGGTCCTTCAGGTTGGGTTCCTCCGCCTCGTCACCGCCGCCATCCGACCAGAAGGTGTCTTTAGGGTGGTTGAACTCGAAACCGCCATCAAAGTTGGCGTCCATAAAGTCCGCATGGCCCGGATCCGTGGACGGAAGCCAGTGGAACAGGCATAGGTCGTTCGAATTGTTCAGCGTCTCGATACAGACCGGAAGATACTCCTTTTCTCCGCTTTCACCCGCTTCCAGGTAGTCCAACGTATCGCCCTCTCCCCAGATCTCACCGCCTATCGCCTTGTCCTGGCCGAAAATGGGATAGCTGTCGCTCTTCTCGTTGTTCATGTTATACTGACCGTAATAAACAAGGTCGTCATCAGCGGATTTCGCAACGAACAGGTCGCAGGGCATACCATCCACGGCAGACCGGATATCCTCGGGACAGGTATCCGGGTGGTCGGCGGCATAACGTTGGGCGGGAGTCAGCAGACCCATCTCCATCAAACCGTCGTGAATGAACTTGGCGCCTCCCGTGTTGGTGGTCATGGAAGAATCGGAAAAGTCGCACTTGGGACAGGCGAGCTTAGCGCCAACGGAGTTCTCACGCAGCCTGAACAGGTTCTTCTTGCCTTCAGTTATGACCGGGGCACTTTGGTTGCCGTTACCGTCGATCTCGCCATAGCTCAGGGTCACGGTCCAACCGCTCGCTGTTTTCTGAAAATAAAAACGGAGATTCTTTCTCGCGTAGTTCACCGAGGACGTGCCTTGTATGCGCACATAGGCGTTTTTCAGGATAAAATCAAGGTTCCGGTTCTCACCGTTGTAAAAACGGATTTCCCTCACCAGCTTGTTTGCCTTCTTGTCGTTGAGTTGTGCCAGGGCGTCCATTACATTAAGCGTATCGCTCTCACTCGGGACCTCGCTGCCTACCGAACCCGTCCCTATGAGCACAAGTATGGAGTTTCTCCGCTTCGCCATCATCCCCATGAGCTTGTCCATGCTCACACTGTCACCCTCGTTCAAGACTCGGTTCTCCTCGTCAAGCGAGCGTACACCCTGTCCGTCCTCCGTATCATCAAGGTGCCCACGGTCCACTATGTAGTTGTTTAATACCTCGTCCGAGGTCAGGGCCTTATCGTAGACACGGATGCTCTTGATATAGAGGTCCGCGCCGTCAGAGCAGAAACGCAACTGTTCCGTTATGTCGAAACTGACCTTGTCCAACCATTTGGACGCGGCGCTCTCCTCTCCGTTCACGAAGAAGCCGATCAGCCCGCGCTGCTCGTTGGTCTCCACATCAGGATAGAAAACATAGGAGATCTTGATATTGGTGCCCGGCTCAAACTTCGTTCCCACAGAGTCTTCATAACGGATCACCTCACCGGCGTCTACCGCCTCCGTCACCACGCCCGTCAAAAACTTGGCCTCCTCCGGTGTCACCACGAGGCCGTAACGGTTACCGTTCGAGAGTCTGCCCAGGCAGGTGATCAGTTCGGCTTTCGTATCCGTCACGTTGGCTGTACTGTACTCTATCTCTATCGTCATCCCCGTCTCGCGGATAGAATAGCCTACTGGCTTGTCCGCGTCGTTGAACGGGCGGTAGCCACCTTCGGCGGTCAGGGTCATGGACGCGCCGCCCGCCAGTAGCAGACGGTCCTTATGCCAGCCGGAACCCGCACCGTTCTGGTTCACGTTCCAAAGCATATCCTTAAACGCCATATACTTGTCACCGCTTACCCAGGAGGCCGCATTATTCTCCGTATTGCTACGTCCGAAAGCATCAAACGTACAGACCGCATCAGGTGACAATGTGGCCTCTATGTCCGGGTGCGAGGTTGTTACCACGCTCAGTGTAACTTCTGCCGTTCCACAAGTCAACGTGTAGTTTTGCAGCTCGGTATTGACATTCGTCTTACCGTAGCTACCCGATTCGCCACGAAGCAGGCGGTCCTCTTTCAGCCTGGTACCCGCACTCTCCACCTTGACGGTCGCAGTGTTGCTTAAACGATCATAGGCGGCATAAGTAAAACTCCATGCCGTGAATTGTTCGGCATTCAATGCCGGCTTCTTCCAGTCCGTTTGAAAACCGTTTGAAACGTGACCAAACATCATTCCAACGTAGTTCGACACACCGCCCGCCTTCAGCAAGGAAATATAATGCACACGGCTCATGACACCGGAGTTCTCATGTATGGCGTAGGCCTCGACCACGTTCAATCCTTCCTGCATAGAAGAAAGCGGGACGGAGATGTTCTTCGATTGCAGACCCGAACCGGAAGACAATTGCAGTGTGGACGGCACACCGCCGTTCAAACGCCAGTAGATATTCTTTTCACCCGTCGTTCCTTTTATCGTGAAAGGGATATTCACATCATTTTGGTAGCCGCCATCTGCCACACCGTTACCTACGTTGTAGGTGGTTTCCATCGTCATCGCGACCATTGTCATACGGGCGGTGGCCGTTTTACTCAGCGTCTCGCCCCCGTAGGTGGCGCGGGCCTCGACCTGGACCGTGTAAGTGGTGGCATCCTCCAAGTATTTGGACACATCAAAGGTGTATGCCTGTCCGGCAGTCACACCTGTAAATTCCGTATCCTTGAAGTCGGAAAGTACCGATGAACCGCGTTTTACGATAAGCCGTGCCCTTAAATCCGAATAACCGCTGACCTCGCTGCCACCGACCGTCCCGACATTAACCGTATATCGCACCGTCAGGCCTGTACCCAGGGCAAGGTATTGCGAATCCGGAAGGGCGGAACCGGTACCGTCGGTCAGGTCGATGTTTACAACGACCTTGTCATCATCCGTGTATTTGGAAAAACGGATTTCTTTTTTGGTTTCCCCTCCTTGGTCATTCTTTTGGGTGACACCCATGACATACTGGGTGCCGTCCGGGCTTTCGCCTACCTCTATGTCCGTCACCGTCCCGACCAATGCGCCTGCCACCGCACCCGATGTGGGCGGCTTGGTCTCGCCCGGTGTCACCTCTTCCACTGGGGTCGTGTTCTCATCTATCCGTTTGATGTAATTCTCCACCAAACGACCGCTGACAGGAAGGTTACCGGTGGATTCGTCACCGTCCCAATTGGTATTCTTCATGTCCAGACCATCTTCGTCATATACTTTCTTTGCCATATCGCTATTCTTTAAAAGTTATTTCATCCGTTTCCATCCATCCGTTCGGCTCCAGGGTTTATCGCCGCGCCAAAAGCCCGCGCCGAAACAACTCCTTATCGCCTGCCAAACCAGCTTGGCTCCTATATAGACCGCCGCCACCACCCGTTCACCTACGCGGATGGCCGTCACCTCCTTGTTTCCAACGCTTATCATACCTATTCCTCCTCGTAAATCAGGTAAATGGTTTTACCGTCCTTTTCCGGGAGACTTTCAAAGGCTTCCTCACTCATCTCCTTATGTTTGTAACCTTGGGCTATCGCATCCTCGGCCTTCTTCGCGGCCGCCTCCGCCTTTGCCGCCGATTCACCCGCCGTCTGAATGGCCTTCTTTGTCTCCTGGGTGGCCGCTTCCATTTTCGGGGCCAGTTCCTCCACCCTTTCGGCCGCCGCGATGGCCCTTGCCGCCGCGTCATCGGCCGGCTTGCTCAGCAAGGTGATCGGAACGCTCACCAGCTTGTCCCCTTTCTGCGCGGGAAGGGATTTGACACCGCTCAGCGAGCCGACCGTCTCAAGGGATTCGACACTTTTGGACTCCGCCTTGACTACCTCGAGAATTTCTTGTTTTTCTTCTTCTGTAAATGCCATATCGCTACTCCTTTCTTTCTACAAGTTCATACACCTGGCCATAACCTCCGGCTGTCAGGCTATCCCCACACACCTCCTTGATCAGGGTAACGTCCTCACTCTCCAAATTCAGTACTCCCCCACTTTGGACAATTTTCTGAAAAAGGACATACGCCTTAAACTTTTCCTCCCGGCTTACGGGCTTATCCATCCCGTAATTAAACAGGGCCTCCGCCACAGACATAGCGATGTTGTTACCCGTGAGCTCCCGCCCGTCGTAGCCCTTGAACGGGCGGTTGAAATCTACTCTCATATCCTTATCTATTTTTTAGTTGTTGCATGAATCATTCGTCGGCCGTCGCGTCATATTCCCTCGCGCTACGAAAACCGACACAAATACCGTTTACAAAGACAAACCACGTGTCGCTGTCATCTATCCGCACAGCGCCGTTCATTCCTCCTTTGATGTTCCCTTTGGAGCTTTTGGAGAAATACCCGTTCGAAAACGTATAGCCGTCGAACCAGCCGGCCCATACGGTATCCCCGCTGGGGTAGGTCTGCGTAGGCTGGCTCGATCCGTAAACAGCGGCAGAACCCGGTGCACGCCCTACTGCCTTCACCCCAAAACGCCCTTCCGTGGAAGCACCAAAGGCGACATCGACCAAGCCATCATTGTTACTGCCATAACCAAGTTTTAGCGTTCGCGAGTCATTCCCAAAATAATCAAGACCTTTCCATACCAGGCGGCCATTCCGGATTTTGAAGTCTCCAATGTCCCCGGATGCGGCCTTGATAGTTCCGCTGATATTGGCGTTCCGGGCCTCGATACTGCCATCCGTTAACACCTTGAAATTGCTATTTGCTGTTACGAGCCCTTCCAGCTCAATTTGGTCAGCCCGGATGGTAACACCGGAAACAAGGTTGCCGAACTCATCACGCTTGACATAGACCTTCAAATCCGCGCTCTTTACAAGGCCATTGCTTGTAACGCCCTCGGCGAACAGCCTGGAGAAATTGGCGGTAGTCACCAATCCTGATTTATTCCGCAATTCTCCATTCTCATCGAAATGGACAGAAATCAGCCTGTTATATTTGGCCGTCGTGATAATGGAGGATGCCTCCAGCACATTGCCGTCCTTATCGAAATTCGCCGCAGCAATTCGGATCATCTTCTCCGACTGGTCGAAGAACGTGGCATACTTGTACGCCAGGGCATCCGTCCGGTCTGTCGAGAACACCAACAAGGACACTTGGATAACACCCGTGAACGACAGCTTGAAGTCACCGGTCCCATTCCACAGCCCAGAATGGTTGAATACCTTCTCCCCACCGACCGACAAATCACCGTCGTAAGCGAACATATTAAAGTTCTCGAATCCTGCCTTATTCCCGTTCACGAACTCGATACGCAGGTGCCCGGCTTCGATCACCTTGTAATGGAAGGACAGGTAGACATAGCCCGGAATACGAAGCCCGTCCCCATTCAACTCTTTAAAATCGGGAATCGTGCGAAAATCCCCGTTCTTTTGCATGATGTAGCTGTTCGTTATCCTGACGTAAGGAACCTTGCCGGTCTTTACGACCTCCACGTTGCCGTTCTCGCTCGATGCTAACAGTTTGTTACCGGCAAGAATCCACTTGCCGCCGAAAGTCAGGAACGCGGCCTTGTACCCGCTTATCCATTTACTCATCCCCTCGGTAAACGTGGTGTTATCGAAAAAGCTCTGCTCCTCCCTCACCTCGTCGCGCAGACCCTCCACGGCTGATTGTATCTTACCCTCTGTGACCTGAAATTTCGTCAGGATATCCTCGCCGGTCATGAGGACGAACGTACCTTTCAAATATACGTTGTCGCCATAGAGACCGTTCCCGTGTGGTTGGCTATTCGCCGGGAAAGCGCTGTCCTTGATACCGTCAAGATTACCCACCCGGCAACGCAAACAGCCGTTGAAGTTTTTCGCATTCACGCCATCCAGTATGTCAACACGTGGCTGGCCGTCCTCGGTAGCCGATATGCTGATCAGGTTCTGCCGGAGCGGGTTTTCCGTGTTACCCATCAACACGCACTCATCACCCGCCTTCGGTTCCGTCCCGCCAAACTCCCTCTGGGGTACCGTTATCCCTTCCGTGTCGCCTTCCGACACTTCCACCCAGTAACCCCGAATCTCCGCCCCCGTAAAAACGGCACAGCGCATCAGGTCGTGCGCCACGAACGTGTTCTCCTGCTCAAAGATGATACGGTAATTGTTGCCCTCCTTGGTCACGGTCTTGATCTTACCGTTGGCTGCGGATACAACCAGCTGCCCCCTTACGCTGCGAACCGTTTCTATGAGCAGTTCCAAGGCTACCAACGTCTGCCGGATGGTCGCCTTGTCTATCGTGAGATTACTCAGCCCCGTTATTTTATCTATCCATAGCTGCCAACCCTCGCCGAACATGCCGTCCACGAAACGGGTACTGCGGAGCAATTCCCGGATAACAGCCGTCAGAAACTCGGCGTTCCCGTCGCCGTCAACATTGCCTCCGGATTCACCGGCTTTGTAATCCCCAAAATAAGCCCCTTTCAGAAAACCGATCACCTCGGCAGCGGTATCCCGATGGCGTTTACTCAGGAATTCCCTTTGGCTTCTTTTTGCCGAGAAAAGGTTGTTGTCGGTCGGCAGCGTATTATCGAAGCTCCGGATAATATCGGGAAGCCCGGAACTTTCGGCCTTGGCTTTCGTATAGCTTTTCAATTCCCCTATACTGTCGTTTACCCTGTCAAATTTCGATACCTGCAGGGCGTCGCTGATCTCCAGGTCCATCTCCCCGGGAAGGTTTACCTTACGGGTGATCTTCGTAATGCGGCTCCTGCGGTAGCCGTCCTTTGGGAAATACTCGGCACTCTCCAAACGCACACGCCGGCCGACAAACAAATCGACTTCCTGCTGCTCGATCCACACATGATCGGTCGGAGCCTTGTAAGCGGCGATATCCAGCCAGTGGTCCTTGTTGTATTCGTCCACCGCAGTCGCAAATTCCTCCTCTGCCAGCCGGTAATACTTATCCGGCATCCGGATGTTCCAAAGGACATAGGTGTCCCCGGCCTTCGGGACGAGCTTGCCGCCCGGAAGCTGCGTATCATCACCGTAAGGCCAGATCGTGATGATCTCAAACTCACGGGTGGCGCTATCGAAATTCACCTCGAAATAATGGTCGTCCCCCTCTCCCAGCCCGGAAAGGTCACCGCTTTGGAAGGAGACGCGTTTCGTCTCACCGGCCAACTCATAATCGTTAGGATCGAAATCCATCCCGCCGTCCTTGAAGTAATAGACGGTAAAGGCCTTGCCCTCTTCATCCGTCACCTCCTCACTGCGGACACTGCTTACCGTGCCCACCCGCCGGGGATAGATATCGCTGAAGGCGGCCTGTTCGTAGTGGTCATAGATACCGTACTCGTCCACGCCCACCTCCACGTACTTCTTTTTTCCGGGGAGCATCAGACGGGGGCTGCCGTACTTCTCGGCGTCGATGTTCCGGCTGCTCCCGATCGGAAAAAGGCGCGTGTAGAACTTCGCCGTATTGCTCGTATCCCGCTCCAGGGAGGTCAGCCCCTTGCCGTATCCCAACGTGATCTCCTCGCCGTGTTCGCAACGGCACACGTTCACCGTCTGCCCCTCGACCCACCACTCGGCCTTGCCTCCCACCTTGCCGGCGATCTCCTTCAAAGCCTGGTCGCAGTACATGCCCTCGTAGTCGATCACGATAAGGTCGGTACCGTCCACCTGCCCGACTTTCCAATCGGTAATGTTACCCATGCCATCGTTAATGGCCTTTACTACCATCGCGACATGGTCACGGGGCGTGGCCGTCAATGTAAACAAGGGATTGGTGTCGCCGTCCGTTGTTTCCAGCACAAGAAAACGCCTGATCAGGCTCTCGATACCGTACAGCTTCAGGTTATACTCCCACTCGCTCCCGCTTTTCTCTTTCGGGGTGTACCGCTCCGTCAGCCAGTACCGCTCGCCCATGTAGTCCGTAAAGTCGCCCACATCAAGAGGAATATGGGCATAATGCGTGAAGGAGAGCGCCAGCACGTTGTCGCCCTGCACCTCCTTGCTCTGCGTCGAACTGTCACTTGCAGCCACATCCGCACGCTTGGCCCCGGCTTTATCGTATATCGTTAAAAGCATATTCGAATCGTCTTTGAATGGTTATATAATCGGTACCGGCTCGCGGAACTTCACCTTGAATTTCCCGGCGTGGACCCCTTCCTTCCACAAATAGGTCAGCGGGGTGAACTTCGGACTGTCCGTGTATTTCACGTGCAGGATCAGATCAAGCTGGGGAAACGCGATGTCGAGCCACCCGTCTTTCCCCTTCTTCAGGAAATTGATGAACGCGAAGTATTTTTTCAGCCATCCCGCCTTCGTCTTGTTATACAGGGCAAAATGAAGCGTCACGTCACGCGCCTCGTTCCTCGGGGTAAGGATCGCGCTGTATTTCTCCCCGTCCTCCTCCCGTATGTCCACGGCCGTCTCCTTCTTCGTCTTGCTCGGGATCAGGATCGCCGAGAGGTTATCCATGCCACCGCGCCGGTCCTCCACCAGGAACACGCCGTACTCCGTCCAGATGTCCGTGTCGTTCACCAACACCAGCCCGCCCAATATATCTGCCATGTCATTTCACTTTTAGTCCGTCACGTATCATTTTCTTTATCTCATCCTTTATCTCGCCCAGGTGGCCGGCACTTACACCCGTGTTCTCAGCGATGCGGGCCAGGTGACCCTCGGCCGTGTCCATCTTTTCCGACACGCTCTCCAGCCGGTCGTCCATACTGCTCCAGTGCTGCAGCCCGCCGGTGAACATGCCCTCCAGCTTCGTACCCTGGTCATACGTCATGGCCGTGTAGCCGCCCGCTTTCGCGCTCTGGCTCGTACCACCTTGCTGCGCCTTGTCATAACCGGTGGCTGCCGCCAGTTTGTCGCGCAGATCCACCGCCTCTTCCACATACTGCAAGTATTCGTCGGCCAAAGCCTTCCGTTCCGCTTCCGTCAGGTCGTTGTCTTCCATCGCCTTGCCGAACCGTTCCCACCAGCCCTTCAACTTCTCGCTGTACATCTCCCCTATCTTGTTGCTCAGCATCGCCCGCATGAAATATTCCGAGATATCATCGGCCGCCTCCTTCGCGCCATACTTCATGTCCATCAGGTTATCGATAAAGCTGCCGTACATACCATCGAACGAAATGCCGGTAAGCCCTTCGTACAGCCGGTCGGTCAGTTCCTCCAGCTTTCCGGCCTGGTCTATGTAGTCATCAAGTTTCTCGGTAAGCCGCCCGCCGTAACCGCCCTTGCCCGTGTCCTGTATCTGTGTCCACATGTCCACGTTGCTTCTGAGGGCCTTCATTTCCTCCGGACTCAGGCTCCACAGACTGCCGTCCCACTGGCGGCCGATCTGTCCGCTCAGCTTGTCTATCTGTGCCTGGGAAAAACCATCCCAATAATAATTCCAGGAGCGGTGGCTGCCGTGGTAACCGGCCTGCGCCATCGCCATCTGAAGGTAGTTCGAATCCGTCTCTTGCTGCATCCGGTAAGCATCGCGGTAAGCAGCTACGGATTTGGTCCCCTTGCTCTGTTTGATAGTGTCGGTCAAGTCCTCAATAGAAGTCTGAAGCATTTCGTTCCGGCTGGTCAGCCGGTCCATCGTGGCCTGCACCTCTTTCGCGTTGCTTCCGTTCCAGTTGATGGTGCCGCCCAGACTGAACAATGTCTTCACTGCACCGCTTACCGCCTTGACACCACCGGTAATAATGCTCATCGGTTTGGTCAGGTCGATGCTTTCCAAGCCGTCCAGCGTCTGCCCCAAACCTTCCAGGTATTCACCCATCCATTCCGGCGGATCGATACCGAACTGTTCCACCAGTCCCAGCAGGTCTTCTGCCGCTCCCACGTATTCCTTCACCTGCCCCACGCTGCCGTGCAGGGCATCCGTAGCCTCGGCCAGTGCCCTCTGCTTCGCGTTTCGGGCGGCATCCAGTGCGGACCGGGCGTTCTTCTGCTCGGCTTCAGTCCCTTCTTCCACGGCCTTGTTATAGGCTTCTTGTGCCTCCTTGACGGATAAGGTCGTGGATTTTACCCGCGACATGGATGATTCCAATGCCGCAAAGGGATTGCGCTCGCTAAGTTTCCTGTCGATGGCGTCAATGGCACGTACCAAGTCTTTCAGGCTGTCCGGCTGCAAGTCCTTCTGGGTATCGATATATTCCTTCAAGCGGGTACGGAGGGATTGGAGACTTTCGGAGGATACCTTGTCGAGGTCCCCGAATACGGCTTCCCAATTCAATCCGTCCTTCAATTCCTTCAGATCAAGGTCAGACAGTTTCTTTTTCAACTCTCCCCGCAGGCTGTCTTTCTCACCGTCCGTGGCGGCTTCCCTGATACGTTTCTCGTATTCCTCGGTAATGGCCCACTTCTTTTTTTCATAGCTGCCATATTCCGCCAGGTAATCACGCATGGCCCGGGCTTCTTTTTCCATCTCTTCCTCCAAGGTGGCCGTAATGGCCGCGCTCCGGTTCTTATCGTTCGAGTCGCGTGCGCCGGCAAGGGCATCCGTCTGGCCGGGAGTCAGACCATTACCACCGGTGGAAACACCGGCTTCCTTGTTTTCACGTTTCCATTCAGCCTCCTGACGGGCTATTTCTTCTTTTCGCCTGTTATAGTCGTATTCGATCTGTGCCAGTTTCTTTTCAGTGCCGTCTTTCATCCGGTCTATGTATTCCTGGGCGTTTTCCGCCTGCAATGCGGCAAGTTCCTGCGCCAGCCTGCGCTCTGTAGCCATACGCTGCTTGGCTTCCGTTTCCGATTTTTTATCGGACTGTTTAGGATCGGAGTGTCCGCCGATATTTCCTTTCCTGGCGGCTTCGGCGGCTTTCCTCGTTTCCTCCTCCGCCTTCCTCAGATAACCGTCACGCTTGTTCTCCGCATTTTTCAGCAGGATATCATAAGCCTCCTGATCATGTTTTCGGATAGCCTCCTGCGCGTCATACACCTGGCCGACTTCCGCCATATTGCTTTGCATCAAATACTGCCCTATTTTTCCAAAGAATCCCATAGCACTTTCAGCCTCTTCCGGTTTCTGGGCCTTGATCTTGTTTACTTCTTCGTCAGCTTCGGCTGCCTTGCTGACGAGGTTCTGGACGTTGGCCTGGTGAAGCAATACCTGCACGTAGTCCTCGCTCTTTTGGATAAGGGTATCATACCACTCGGAAAGGGTTTTATAATAACCGAAACTTTCCCCGTATTTACGGTTCAGTTCCTCCACCTTCGCCTTTTCCTGCTCCTTGCTGCCGGTGAAGTTCTTTATCTCATCGATGACCGATTTCAGCTCAAAGCGGGTACGCACCATCTGGGCGCGGCCGTCCTTCTCGATCTCGGTCATCTCTTTCAGCGAAATGTTAAATTCGTCCACGCCTTTCTTGGCACTGAACAAATCCTTCGTCCACTCCACGATCTCGTCACCGTACATCACAAGCAGCATGATGCCGGTCGTAAGTGCCGTCTGCCAGGAAAAGAGGGAAGAGAGCACCTGCTTCCATACCGGCGTGCCTTTCTGTCCCGCTTTCATCAGGGCGTCGTACTCTTTCCGGGCACGGGCCAGCTCATCGGTGAATACCGGTAAGTTGTTACTGATGGCCAGAAAGAACATCTGCGGTCCCATAGCCAACGAGGGCATCTCACGGGCAATCTGCTGGATGCTGTTGTGCAAGCCGTTAAACTGGCGCTGTGCATTGGGCACGTCCGGCGGGGTGACCTGTACGGATTCCGATTCCGCCTGAAGTTGTCTCAACTTGCCGCGTAAATCCTCAAGCTGCTTTTCCAGCGCGTGGATCTGGGCGATGTTGGCGCTCTGATCCAAATTGGGGGCGGCCGTCTCACCGGCAAGGCGCAGCCTTTCCAGTTCCGCCTCCAACACCCTGACGGTATTACGAAGCTCCAGCGCCTCACGCTCGGCCTTGTCCATGCCGGGCGTAAGGCCGTCCTTCATCAAAAATTCAACTTCTACAGGTTTCATTCCAGTCTGCTTTGAAAAAATCCTACAATATCGTCCGCCTCGTCCTCCGCGCTACGGTCCGTTCTCCGGCTGCCTTCACCGCCGCCTTTCTTCCGCCTCACATACCGGGGCGCGTCACTCAGCATCATGATCAGCGTCTGGTAATTCACCCCGTCAAGGATGTAATCCACGCTCCAGCCGGTCGCCGATGCAATCTGCCACACGAAGCCGAAGGGGCTATGGGAACCCTCATAACGGGTCCTTAACTCCCCCTCCCCACCTGGCTCAGTCTCGGCTTCATCGGGTTCGCCCGATCCACCGATCTGATAATACGCATAAAATCCTTCGTGCCTATCAGACGCTCGAACGTCCGGAACACGGTCACCAGGAATCTCCAATCGACAAGCTCCCGGAGTATCCATGCCGTCAGTCCTATGCCTACACGCCGGGCCACGCAGCCCCGGCATACCGTATAAGCCAACATCCGGCTGATACCTTTTCCGTACTTTGCCACAAAGGCCATTTCCTCCGCCTTGTCCTTCGGTTTCCAGCCGGGTGCCACACCCAGTTTCAGATACTCCCTGGCCAGCAGCATCTGGCCCCGAAGCCGGGGACGCTTCATTATCACACGCAGTTCCAAGGGACGCTTCTTAAAGGGGACGCTCCACCTTTTAAGAGGAACGGACACGCCACCGTCCAGCAACGCGTCCGCACATTCCATTTCCACCAGCTGCTCCAACCGGTCATCCATACGCTAACCCTCCCCAGTCTGGATTTGTGCCGTCGCCTCTTCCGCTGCCGGCAGCTTGTACTGTTTCCACTCACTGGGAATGGATTCCGTATCGAACACACCGTAAGGCTGTGAACCGTCCTCCGGCATTGCCACCTCCAACGTACACTCGATCTTCGCCGTTTCTGTCAGGGTCAGCTTGCCGCCCAAATTGGAGAGCAGTGTCGCGTTGGGCATCAGGATGCTCTTCCCGGACACAAGGGCAAGTTCCCAGGGGCCCTGCATCACCATCGCGGTCGAGGGGGCCGTCCAGCCGATCGGAGTTTTCTTTTCCGAATCTTCTTTCTTATAATGCAGGCTGCCGCCAAGCAGTTTGTGCAGGTTATCAAAGTCCATCTGGATCACATTGAACGTCGGCGCTATGCTGCCGTTCGACTGGGCTATGACCAGCACCGGGGCACCGGGCACCTGTTCCGCCTCGATTTTCGCCGCCTCAGGTTTCTGGCCGCCCAGGTCAAAGGAGCCTTTCTCGATATAGCCCACGACAAAATCCTTATATTTCACGGCACCGATGCCGTACATGAAATTCTTATCCGCCATCTTTCTTTTGTTTTTGAATTAATATTACCGCTAAAACGCATATCACTATTCCAGTCCCGAAACCATAGAAGAAGATTTGAACGGGGTTCGAACGCCGTTTTACCTCCGCCTCGTACAAATCCGCCATTTCCTCCCAGGCTTCCCTGTACGTCTCGGACCTGCCCGCATAATACTCGACCAGGATTTGCAGACTGTCGCAGCTCGCGTGCACGGCGATCACGTCTCCGTCGCGGCTTACCGACACGTTCGCCTGCCCGCTCTTTCCGCTATACGATGCTCTGGGGGGCAGTCTCATCAGGCTGTCAGCCGATATCGCCAGCCGTACCTCCGACTTCGGGACCGCCTCCGTCCGTACAAGGAGGACTTCTTTGGCCAGACTGTCCACCGCCATCCGATTCGCCTCCGTCCGGGAGGTCTCCTTCACTGTCTTTCGGGTGCTCGCGCAACCGGAAAAGCACAGGACAATCACCAGAATGCTTGCAATTGCCGGCATCACCGATAGCCTTGCGAAGCCGGGCCATCTCGCGCTTGGTAGACCCAAACTCCTTCTTGGTCGCACGCAGTTCTTCTCGGGTCTCATTCAATTCCTTCTTTAATGGTTCAACAATATTATCTATCAATATCCGGGTGGCTTGCTCAGTGTTGTCAATCCGGACTGTCTCGGCCTCGGCCCTCGCCTTCTCCGCCTCGGCATTCGCCTTGCGGACAGTCGCCTTCAGCGTGAGAAGCCCGATGACAGCCGCCAATAAACCGCCGCCCAGTACCAGGTTGAGTATTTCACTAAGCTCCATCTCTGATACCCGTTTATGACTTGCTTTCCGATTTCTTGACTATAAGGCCGATAAGCCATTGCACCAGTCCCGTGTCCGCGATCCCGTTCGCGACAAGGGACGCACCGAAACCGTAAAGCAGGGCTATATACCACTGGACATCCGACACAAATCCGGCATCCAGCCACCACAGCAACATGGCGCCCGCAATACCGACGCACCAGCTGACAATTTGGGTTACCCAGCCTTTCATATTCGGAAACAAGCCTTTCAAGCCTTCCGTCAATACTACCACACCGGCCGCAAAACCGGCAAACGTGCCAATCATCGCGTCATAATCCGTAACCGGAACATCGACTCCTTGGGCCATTACTGCCGACACCGTTCCAAGCATCAGCATCAAAAACAACATAATTCGTTTCATTTCTTTCTTCTTTTTTTATTGGTTAATACCGATCTCTTTAAGCCATTTCTGTACGTCAAAGCTGGGGCAGGCTTTCGCCGCCAACTCATTGTGTCCTACAATGCGAACATCCGGAAAGCGGCGGTGGAAGTCCTTCACATACTTCTCCAATGCCTTCTTCTGGCAGGCCGTACGTGTGTCCTTCGGAGTCTTGCCGTCAGCGGCACATCCTCCGGCATACACAATATGCCGGGAAACGGAGTTGTAACCCGCCGCACCGTTGGTGACTTCCCACGGGTCTACATTTGCGTCCTCGTTGTTGTCCACCAAACGCTCCACGCCGCCATTGAGGTGAAACAGGTCGGTGTAGCCCACCTGTTTCCAGCCACGGCCGCCCTCGCTTACCGGGGCGGTGTGCCAACGGCGGATGTCCGCCGATGACACCTCACGGCTTTCCGCCGTGGCCGTGCAATGGATGACAAGGTGTTTCAACTTGGCCATCACCCCTCTCCTCCTTGTTTTTTGGCGGTCAAAGTGATTTTGGCCGTCTTACCGCGTTCGGCATCAAGGGTGACGGTGATCGTACCGGTCTTGTCGCCATCGGTCGTGTTCGGATCAGCCGTAACGGTCAGACCCTCGTTGGTTTCCACTGTTTTGAAGCCCGCCGGAGCCGCACTTGCTCTCCACTCACCGGAAGCCGTCACCGTAACCTTCTGCGTGCCGCCGGTACTCTCAAACGTGAGGGTGTCCGGCTCTACGGAAATAGTTTTCTCCGCAGCCTTGAACACGGGGTTGGTACGGGTATCCAGTACGACAGCCTCCTCGCCGAAAGCGATGTTCGTGTCCGCCTTCATCAGCAATTTGAAGAAATACAACTCGCTGGCGTTGGATACCTTGTCGATCTGGATCACGTCCTCGTCATCCTGCAAGTTGACAGCGGCGAAGAAATTGCCGTCCGCGCCCATCGAGCAAAGGGTGGTCACGATCAGATCGTCCGGCCATGCGGAGAGCGTCTCGATGGTGATGCCCTTGTAACGCTTGCTGTTCACGTCCGTCTCGCTGGCGTTCTTGGCCTCCCGTTCGGTCAACTCATCGTCGTACTTGTCGAAATCGTTAACGCTCATGATAATGCGCAGGTTCGGATTGTTACGGATGGCCACGGGGATAGCCTTACGCACGGCCTTCAATTTGTCCAGCATGGTCGTCGGCTTACCCGATACGATGATAAGTTCGGTATCTTTCGTCATCTGTGTCAGGATACCGTTCATCAGATGGTCGTCGTCATCCCCGTACGTGCCGTTGATAAAATGGTCGCCCAGCTCGAACTTCACCTGCTTGGTCAGCTCGGCCAGCAGGGCGTTCTGTCCTTCAGGGGGCAGTTCGGCGAACACGAGGTTGCCCTTAGGCTGCCACTTGCGCCAAATCTGCTCGAAGGCGCGGGGATTGAACACGGTAAAGGCCATGAAGTCCACCGGGTCAAGGGATTTCTCCGAATAGTTGAAATTCCCCTTGGAATCCTCGATGCCCGGGTGTTCCTTACGTTTCTGCAACATCTTGCCGCTTTTAAGGCGCGGCAGGCTGATTTTTTTCTCCACGCCGGGAATGACCATGATCAGCCCCTTCTCGACGATCTCGTTCCCCGTGGCGGCAAGCGTCAGGATCTGCTCCAGTACCTCGCCGTTGTAATTGGTGTTCTTTACTACTATTGCCATTGTTTATCGGTTTAGTTTGTTCTTGATTTCCGACATGCGCTTGTCCCACGGGCTTTCGCCTCCCACTTCCACGCGCAGGTCAGTGGTCACTCTCTTTTTCGGTTTCAGGTTCCGAAGGGCTTTCTCCCCGTTCTCACGGTCAGAGCTAAGCAGGTTCTCGTACACCGGACGCGTGGTCGCGTCGATACGGCCGTCGGCCTCGGCATCGTCCAGCAATTTTTTCCTTGCCGCCTCGTCCTCCTCCTTGGCCTTGTCCGTAAAAACCTTGTTCTCTTTTTTCAACCTGTCCACCTCGGCTGTCAGGCCGGGAACCTTTCCCGCCTCCTCCTCAAGCGCGTCCATCACGCGGAACACGTCCGAGTCCGTCGCGCAATCCTTGAAGCGCGGACGTTTCTTTACTTCTTCTAAATTCATTTGGGTATCGTTTAATGGCTGTTCAAGCCGGTTGTTGAATATGCAGTAAACCTGTTCGGGCGTACTATCCTCCGGTACGGGATCGGCATCATAAACCCCGTCGATAAAACCTAGCGCAAGGGCCTCGTCCGCCTTCAGCCAGTGGTCGGCATCGTCAAAGTAACGCGCCCGGATATCCTCCACGCTGGTGCCCAGTTTCGGGGCGTACATCTCGCAGAGGGTGTTTTCCAGTGCCTCCACCTCTTCCAAGCAGCGTCTGAGCTCCGTCTTGTTGCCGTAACAACCTCCCGAAACGCTGTGCAGCATCAGTCTCGCGTACTTGCTCATCTCGACGGGCTTTCCGCACAGGGCGATCACGCTGGCCATGCTGGCGGCGATGCCGTCCACATAAATATGGATATCCGCCTTGCTGCCGCGCAGGGCGTTGAAGATGGCGATGCCTGTATAGACATCACCGCCGTTGCTGTTTATCCTGACATCGATCCTTTTTCCCGATGCCTCCGCCTCCATGAGCTCGCGAACTATGGCGGCCGCCGTGACATCACTGTATTCGCCGATGTCACCGTACAAAAGGATGCAGCAGGCGTCCTCACCGGGTATCATATTAAAAAAACGGTTCATTTCTCTATATCGCTTAGGGCGGGTTCCCGCCGTGTTTACGGTGCAAAAATGAAGGTATTTAGGGGATCAGGCAAATCGGATTTTTATCATACACGGCTTATAATGTTATCATTACGCTATAAAGTTGTATCATGCGGCAAGTTTTTTCCCGAACGTCGTTTTTTAGCCACCTTTGTCTAAAAAAAGATACTATGGCGGATAAAATGACTACCGGACAGCGCAAGGAATGGGCGAAACTGCTCTTCGTAAAGGAAAACCTCACGCAGGCGGAAATCGCCGAGCGGGTGGGGGTGTCGCGCGTCACCGTGAACAAATGGATCAACGCAGAAAACTGGGAACACCTGAAGGTATCGGTCACGATCACCAAGGAGGAACAACTAAAGAACCTGTACCGACAACTGGCCGAGCTCAACGGCAAGATCGCCCAGCGGGAACAGGGACAGCGGTTTCCCAACGCCGCGGAAGCGGATACCATCTCCAAGCTGGCGAACGCCATCAAGAAGATGGAAACGGAGGTCGGACTGGCGGATATCACGTCCGTGTTCGCCGACCTGCTCAAATGGTTGCGTACCTACGACGCGGAGCAGGCCAAACAGGTCTGCCCGCTGCTGGACGCTTTTGTCAAATCAAAACTCGCATAGGACATGGCAAAGAAAAGGCTTACACCACAGGACCGGATGGCATTGGAAGGGTGGAACGAACTGGTCGCTTCCATCCGGGAAAGCTCGGACATCAACCCGGCGGATTCCACCGCCGAGATCGAGGCCAGAAAAAAAAGGCTGGAGGCGGACGACGAGGCATGGTTCCGCTACTACTTCGCGCAGTATTACACCTGCAATCCCGCCGACTTCCACAAGAGAGCGACACGGCGTATGATGGCGCATGAAAGATGGTACGAGGTCAGGGCCTGGTCACGAGAGTTGGCCAAGTCGGCACGCGCCATGATGGAGATCATCAAGCTGGCGCTGACCCGCCGGGTGCGCAACGTGCTGCTCATCTCCAACTCGCAGGACAACGCCCAGCGTCTGCTCCTGCCCTTCATGGCCAATCTCGAAGAGAACCAACGTATCATACAGGACTACGGAACGCAGAAGAAGCCGGGCGCGTGGGAAACAGGAGAATTTACCTGCCAGTCGGGATGTTCCTTCCGCGCCATCGGAGCCGGGCAGTCGCCCCGTGGTACACGTAACAAGAACTTCCGCCCGGACTGCATCCTGATTGACGATATAGACACCGACGAGGAATGCCGCAACCCGGAACGCATCAAGGCCAAATGGAAGTGGCTGGAAGAGGCACTGATACCGACCATGTCCGTATCCGGACATTACCGGGTGCTGTTCAACGGGAACATTATCGCGGCAGACTGCTGCATCACACGCGCCATCGAAAAGGCGGAGGAACTGAAGGCGAAGGGCATCGGGCATGTGGATGTCATCAACATACGGGGTAAAAACGGCGTATCCTCATGGCCCGAAAAAAACTCGGAAGAGGACATCGACCTGTTCCTCTCCCTGGTCAGCGCGTCCGCCGCCCAGAAGGAGTTTTTCAACAACCCGGTAGCCGACGGGGAGGTGTTCCAGGAAATAGCTTACGGGAAAGTACCTGCCCTTACGAAGTTCAAGTTCCTGGTCATTTACGGCGACCCCGCACCGGGCGAGAACAAAAGCAAAAAGAGTTCTACCAAGACAATCTGTCTTCTGGGTAAAATAAACGGACGTTTATACATTATCAAAACATTCCTCGACCGGGGATTGAACGCGGAGTTCATTCAGTGGTACGTGCAGCTGCTGGACTTCGTAGGCGGACGATGCCCCGTGTACTGTTACATGGAGAACAACAAATTGCAAGACCCCTTCTTCCAGCAGGTGTTCCAGCCACTGGTCAGAAAGGTGCGCCGCGAGCAGGGCGCGGAACTCTACATCAGAGGCGACGAGGACAAGAAAACGGACAAGGCCACCCGCATCGAAGCCAACCTCGAACCGCTCAACCGGGAAGGGAACCTCATTTTTAACGAGGCGGAGCGGGACAATCCGCACATGAAGCGGCTGGCAGACCAGTTCCGGCTCTTCAACCTACAGCTTACATATCCCGCCGACGGGCCAGACTGCGTGGAAGGCGGGAACCGTATCATAGACCGTAAACAGCGCGACATGGAACCGGCAAAGAAGATCGCCCGAAGCGTGTTGCGCAAAAACAACAAGTACAGACAATGAGCCAATTTATCGAACTGACAGATTATGACGCCAGTATCCACCGCGAGATACTGGACGCGCTGACACGCGAGGACGAGTCCATCGTGGAGATATGCGAGGACCGTACGCTGGCCGAAATGAGAGGATACCTCTCACGGCGGTATGACTGCGACCGCCTGTTCGCCGCGACCGGCCGGGAACGCAACCAGCTGGTGCTGATGATGGCCGTGGACATCACGGTGTACCACATCTTCTGCATCCACAACCCGCGCAACATGTCCTCCGTCCGAAAAGACCGCTACGACCGGGCAAAGGAATGGCTGGAGGCGGTGGCGGACGGGAACATCAGCATCGACGGCGCACCGCTGCTACCGCAGGAAGAGCTCCGGACACGCTCCGGCTTTATCATAAAAAGCAACCGTAAACGTTCAAACCATTTTTAAGTCATGGGAAGAAGAAAGAAAAATACAGGGCGCATCACCGTAGGCGGGAACTTGCGCCGGCCGGGCATCACGGGCACGCAGACCATCGTACTCACGCAGCCCAGACGTTTCGGCATCGACATCGCCGACATGACGGCGGCCATCCGCGCCTTCGAAAACGTGGACTACTCACGCCGGTTCAAATTGTATGACCTGTACAGCGACATACTGATGGACACGCACCTGTCCAGCGTCATCGACAAAAGGGTCGAGGCCGTGCTGGCACTGGACATAGAGTTCCAGCGAGACGGGAAACCGGATGATAGCATAAATGAGCAGTTGCAGTCGCCGTGGTTCCGGCGCTGCATCGAGGATATCCTTGCCGCCCGCTGGTGGGGATTCTCGCTCATGCAGTTCTACCGCGAAGGGCCGTGGATCAACTACGACCTGATCCCCCGAAAGCACGCCGACCCCGTGCGCCGCCTCATATTACGCCATCAGACGGACATCACGGGAACCCCGTGGGATGAATACCCCGACCTGCTCTTTGTCGGGGACAAGGACGATATGGGGTTATTGGCAAAGGCCGCGCCGTGGGTCATCTACAAACGTAACGACATGGCCGACTGGGCGCAGTTCGCCGAAGTCTTCGGGATGCCCATACAGGAGTACACCTACGAGACAGACGACGACGAGGCACGCCAGCGCGCCATCGAGGACGCGACGGGTATCGGCTCATTGGGAGTGTTCATTCATGGCAAGGACACGGAACTGAACCTCAGGGAAGCGGGTAACAAGAGCGGATCGGCAGACCTATACGACAAACTCTGCGAACGTTGCAACAGCGAGATATCGAAACTGGTACTGGGCAACACGCTGACCACGGAAGCCTCCAAGACCGGGACACAGGCCCTGGGTACGGTACACAAGAAGGTGGAGGACAAAAAGCTGAAGTCGGATTGCCGTTTCCTGCTGAACGTGCTTAACTACGACATGACCGACATCTTCCAGAGGGTGGGCATTGATACGGCAGGCGGAAAATTTTGTTTTCCCGAGCAGAAGGAAACGGACACGAATACCGAAATGACTGTCCTCTCCACCCTGAAAAGGGACTTCAACCTGCCCATCGATGACGATTTCCTCTATGAAAAATTCGGCATAGAGAAACCGAAGAACTACAAGCAGCTGAAAGCGGAAGCCGCCCAAAAGGCACAAACACCGGCCTCGCCCGTTCCGCCGGAAGGCAAAAAAGAAAAGCCCGAGGAAAAGCCGGACAAAGAAGATGAAGCCCCCACGGGGAGACAGAAAAGGAACTTCATGGCGTGGCTGAAGAGTTTTTTCGACCACGCCCCGCACAAAGACGGGGCGGCTTTAAACTGGTAGTCGACACTCTTTATCGGGATGCCGCAGGCGAGGTATCCTCCGGTTTCACCTTTGACCGGGACGTACTGGAGGCGTTCGTGCGCCGCATCTATGAAAAGGACTTCCACCCCATGACGGACATCGAGCTTCAGATGTTCCGTGCCGTCTGGGATACGCTCGACATCGCCACCGACAAAGGGTTCGGAAAGCGTCCGGCGGATGATCCGGACCATGACTTCTATGAGGAACTGAAACGAAACAATGCCGTGTTCGCCGCCTTCAAGGTGCACCGGATGCAGAACGACATGGCCGCACTGCTGCTCGATTCGAACGGTGTTTTAAAACCGTTCGAACGGTGGGCGAAAGAGGTCATGCCCATTGCGGACCATCAAATCTATCAGTGGCTGGAAACTGAATACGATACGGCGATAATCCGGGCGCACCAGGCCGCCGACTGGCGACAGTTCGAACGCGAGAAGGACGTGCTGCCCAACCTGAAATGGATGCCGTCCACCTCACTGCATCCGGGAGCCGACCACCGCCGGTTCTGGGGAACGATACGGCCTGTTGATGATCTGTTTTGGAATAACCACCGGCCGGGCGACCGCTGGAACTGCAAATGTTCCCTCTCATCCACTGACGAGGAGCCTACCCCCCTACCCGACTTCGATCCCGCCGACAAGCCGCAGGACGGGCTGGAGAACAATCCGGGTAAGGATGCCAGACTGTTCTCGGACAAACACCCGTATATGGCCGAGGCCCATACGGGAGCGCGGGAAGCGGTGGACGCCTTGACAAGACGGATAAATGAAATGATAGCGGAAATGCCGGGTAACCTGACGTATGAGGAAAAGAAGGCCATCGCCATGCATAACCTTGAACTGGAAAAAGTTCTCGGGATCACCAAAGGCAAGCCCATGAGCGTGGAAGAGGCGGACAAGCAGAATGCGAACCCGAAACATACAAATGAGTTCATATTAGACCCTAACGGAACTTATCAGGATAAAGCCGGGCGAAGATATAGAAAGAACATGGAATACGACCGGGAAAAAGCCAGGCCTTACAACATCAATTGCCAGACTTGTGCTCCGGCCTATGCCTTACGTTTAAAAGGATTTGATATCACGGCAAAAGGGAATGTGCCCGGTTCAAAACTGGAATATCTGAGCAAAGGACGCGTTTTTGAAGTCTGGAAGAATGCGGACGGAACAACTGCGCAACATACCAGCATTAACGACTGGCTTTACACAAAGGGATACTTGAAAATGACGCCCAAAAGGTATAAGGAGTTTTTCAATGAAATCTGCAAGGAAGAGGGTGTTTATGAATTGTGCATCGGTTGGAAAAACGGAGGCGGACACGCTACCATCCTACAACGGTTTGCCAACGGGGAACTTCGTTATATAGAACCGCAAAGCGATAACTCGGCCGGATCGGGGATGGAATGGAAGGATGTCAAATACCTGTGTGAGATGGGAGCGGCAACTTCTCACAGCTGCAGGGGGATCATGAGAATAGACAACAAACTATTCAACCTCGACTTCTTCGACATCTTTGACATATAAGCCTATGAAATCGAAGACTGAGGGCCCTGTTATCTCAATGGCCTCGCCGTCTTTGTACAAGTACAGGAACGGAAAGCCTATAACAAGATCATCCGGTAGACGCAGCAACCACGCCTTTTGGCCGTCAACGTCACCCAGATACTCAAGATTGCCGCCATATTGTTCCATCATGTTGCCGGCTTCTTTGATTACTTGTTCAGGTATGTTCATAAAAAGATAGTTTTCACAAAAATACGGTTTTTATTTGAAAGGACAACAATAATATGAATATAAAAGATTTTTCGGCCTCGCTCAAGGCTAAACAGAAGGAATTGGACACGCTCATGCGCCGCGAGCTGCCCATCAAGGTGGGACGCATGGCCAAAGACCATTACCAGGATAACTTCCGCAAGGGAGGCTTTGTCAATGGCGGCCTGCAGCGCTGGCCGCAGACGAAACGACAAAACTCCGGCTCCAAGTCGGCGGCGGCAGGTTACGGCCCGCTGCTCTCACGGCGTAACCATCTGTTCTCATCCGTCAAATATACACCGGGAGACTACCGCGTCAGGGTGGCCAACGACGTGGAATACGCCCCGCTGCATAACTGGGGAGGCGAGACACATCCGACCGTGACACCCCGGATGCGGAAGTTTGCATGGGCGATGTATTACAAAGCGGTAGGCAAACGGAAAAAGGGTAAAACAAGGCAAGGAGAACTGCCGCCGGAGGCCGGTATGTGGAAAGGGCTCGCCCTTACCCGGAAGAAAAAGTTGAAGGTAAAAATCCCTCAACGCCAGTTTATCGGTGAAAGCACGGAATTGAACAAACAAATCAGGCAAACCGTCGAAACGGAAATAAGGAACATTTTAAAATAAACAACATGGAAGAACTGTACATCGCAATCCTGGAAAGGATAGAAAATGAAATGCCGGAAATAGCCTACATCGACGAGGATTACGGCCAACTGGAAGGAATGAATTCGGAAAACGAGGATTTTTATCCGGTGACGTTTCCATGCGTATTGGTAGGAAACACCGAAGCGGACTGGAAAGACATCGGGCTGGGAACGCAGGCGGGAGAAATAACATTGACCGTCCGACTGGGCATCGACTGTTACCACGATACCCACATCGGAAGCGGAACGACCGGGCGTATCAAGGAACGTATGGAAATGGCCGGGAAACTATACCGGACACTGCAAAATTTCCAATTCTGCCGGAACATGGACGAACTGGTCAGAATCAAAAGCCGGGATTATACCCTGCCCGGAAACATCAAGGTGTATGAATTTGTGTTCTCGTTCAACTATCGCGATGAATCTGCGCTATTGGATAGCCGGCATCGTCCGTGAACAGGGAAAGCTGCTTGAAGGTCAAACGGGGCGCACGGACTTTGGGGACCGGGTGGATATCCGGATCGACCTTGCTGCGTTCACGGATAATGGCCATGATGCGCTCCTCCGACAAAAAGAACTCTTTGGAGAGTATCTTCAGGGCACGGTCAAAGCGGACGCTCTGCGCCTCCGTCCAATAATAGTAACGGCGGCACAGGGCTTCATTTCGTTCTCTGATCAACTGTTTGTCTCGTCCTTTGGCCATAAATCAATGTATTTAATACAAAAGTACAGCTTTATACCGTATTTTACGGCGGCATTAGCTTTTAAGTTTGTTTGGAACAGACGGTTTTTAAGTTTGTTTAAACCAATCACCCCAAAAAACAATCGGCGGGACAGCTTTTTGTTCCGCCGATTGCTAATTATTATCCGGTTATTTCGTCGATTCCAACTGTTGCAATCGTTTCAAGTGGTAAACCACCGCCTCGAAAAACTCAAGGCTTCTCTCACTTTGCCGTTTTTTGGCTCTGCTTCTCAATCGTGGGATTTGTTCCTTGATAATTTCCGCCGTTCCTTCGGCATCTTTGGCGCATTGTGCCACACTGGGAACCAGTCCTAAATCTTTCATGTTCATAATTCAATCCTCTATTATATCGTTGCTTTGCAATAAACGTTTCATGCTCCTGTCCCTTTCCGCTTTGCTGGGGTAATAATCGCCGTATCTTTTCCAGCTATGCGGATTGGCTTCACTTTTGAATTTTATGCATGGAGAAGGATAATCCATCCGGCGAAGTATGGTATAACCTGCCTTGCATAATTTGGCTTGATCTGTCGCATTCATATTCAACAGATATTAAAGCCTTCCGACTGTTCACAGAAATCTGCCAGCATTTCTATCTTATGTAAGAACTCTTCAGCCGGTGGTTCCGCTTTTTCCCCTAACATGGATTTGATCTTGATTTGTCCCTGTTCCGACAGTTGGTCCCATTCTTCCTTCAACTCCCTTTTTACAGAGACATACCCCCTAAAGAGCCTCGCCATGATACAGGCTTCTTCTTTTGTGACTTCAAATCCGTCATTGCTTACCGGACTGCCATCTTTCCGGGAACCGACATAAATATATTTTCCCGGAGAAAATGTGTGGTCCCCATAGCCGAACAGGTAGCAAGCACCGGTTTCGTTCAGTATGACGGGCCATGTAAATATCATTCCGCTTTTACAATCGACCCCCTTTTTTTTTGGTATTAAATCATAACCCATAATTATTCTGTTTCCTCCTGTTTTTGTAGTGTTAAACCCAAAGCAGCCATTGCTATTCCCAATTCCATTTCCTTTTTTTGTTCTCCCGCAAGTTCCATGGGGAAAAGAATTGGTTCTGCAACCATTTTCTGCCAGACTTCATCCGACAGGTTTATATCAGCTAAAAAACACGCTGTCTGAACCACGTTCTTATCCAATTCCATTACTATTCTTACTTTTTCTTCCATGACTGATTATTTTTAATCGTTTTCTGGCACATAAGCCGATACATAAGTTGTTACCTCACACGATACGATCACACGCCCGGAACCTTTACACTGCGGGCAGGTCGCGCCCTCTTTCGTCCCCTTGCCCTCGCAGACCTTGCAGACCACGATATGCGGTGGGATCATTCTCTCCCGTTTTGGTAACAGTTCGTCCGTCTTATTCGGTCGATCTGCTTTTCTTTTTAACCTGTTTAAAATACTGTTCATCATTTCTCCTCTGTTTTAAAAATTAATCATTGTCAGACCAAACCTGCTGTCCGGCATTTTCGGACCATAGGTTTTCAAGAGTCGTAATCCGCTTTCCAGTCCACCGTAACGACAGCCCTCATTCTACCCGTCCCGTCACAACGGGGGCAAGTCTTCCACCTGTAATCGTCACGCCCTATTTCTTCCTGGAAACCGCCACTCCCGTTACAGGAGGGGCAAATAAAGCCCCTGGCTTTCACAACCTCCGTCTTGGGGGTGTATTTGTCAATAAAAAGATCGATCGATTGTACGCTCCTGCTCATACTCTCACCTCCCCTTCCTGACACGGGAACAATCCCGGTTCTTTAGATTCCTTCAGGTATTCCAGAAGGCAAAGGTCGATCAGCTGGGTTTCCCAATTGACCGGGCGATGCTTGTACATGGCGCGAAGCGCCTGCCTGCAATCTTCCGCCGAAAGGCCCATGTCCAACTTCGAGACGAACAAGTTTATATCCGAAAGGTGGATGCGTTTCACGTCTATGATCCGGGCATTCCCCTTCCAGATGCCCTTCAAGTAAATCTGCTTGACGGCACCGACGCAATATTTCACGGGATCATGCAGCCTCATGGTTGTGAAGCTATCGCCGTTCAATTTCCCGTTCCAGTTTTTAGAAAATTCTATTCTTTCTACCATAATCTTGTGATATTTTCCATTGGATTGTTTGCATTTGAAACAATATACCAGCCATTTCCCCTCTGTTTTATCCACCCGACAAACCGAATACTGAAAGTCGCAGGGACAGACATATATCCAGTAGCCGGGGGTAAGGGTGGCAGATTTTACCTTCATGCCTCTGTCATTCCTAACGGTATCGCTATCCATGCCCCGTTATCGTTCTTTATCTCGGCCCGGATAAACTGTTTGCTGATGGCCGGCTGGTAGGCCTCCTCGATGATCTGCACGCCTTCCATGAAACGCTCGTCTTCCGATTCCTCGGCTATCTTGCGAAGCTGGACAATACGGCTTGCCTTCAGCGTTCCTTGCGCGTTACGGGCCAACAGGCGGAGTACCATTTTTACGAGTGCCTTCGTTTTCTTGTTGTCGGCAAGCCCCTCGATATACTCCTTCACGATGGCGATACCGTCCTCCACCGTGTCGCGGTAGCCGTCGGTTTCATAATACCCTACGGTGATACGCTTGTCTCCAGCGGAATTGGTGAAGGTGTCCGTGCGTTGGCCGTCTTTTTTCAACTTCAAGACTTCCGACTTCATGTCGATCACGCGGCGGAAGTTATTCAGTACGCCGTTTTTCACGGTCTTGATGCAGTCGCTTACCGCTTGCAAGTCCGGGATCGCCTCCTCGATCGTTTCGTCCACCAGTTCCTTGTAGGCCTCGCGGTCACGTTTGGCCTGTTCCTTGGCTCGCTTGGCGGCCTGTTCTGCCTTGAACGCCTCGAATTGTTTCAGTTCTTCGTCCGTCATTTCAACGGCTTTTCTTTCTTCTGTCATAGCTTTAATTAATTTAGTTGTGAATAATCCGTGTTCTTTTCCCTGTCTTTCCTTTGAATGATCCGCAGCTTGATGGCCACCGTATCCAGTTCCTCTGTCGTCAGCCGGGCAAACTTCTTGCCCGCGATCCGGGGATTCTGACAGTAGGCATCCACCCGGTTCCAGTCGGTCGTGTCAATACCCTGCTTTTGCATCAACTTCAGCACCGTGGAGCGTTTCTGCCGTAGCTGCTCACGGTAGATTTCCCGCGCCTTGTAATTCTCATCCATACGCTGCATGTCCTCGCACATGGCATCGTACTCGTTATAGGTCATTTCCCGGAGCGATTCGGTGCGTCCTCCGGTGTATTGGCTGACCAGCGAGGCTTTCAATTCGTCCTTATCCTCTGTAGGCAAACGGTTAAGGAGGGTATAAAAACGTGCATAATTCCTACTCATTCGAAGTCCTCCTCTTTAAATCCGTACTCGGTTATCAGTGCCGTATGCGATAAATCCGACAGGCGATCTGAGACTTCGCTGTAAATGAATGATTGGTCACAAGGTGAAAATGCCATTGCCCTTTCCACCGCGTCATTTACGATTGCTTCTATCACTTCATTCATGATCCGGTTATTTAGATTGTTCGACTTCTTTTATCGCCACCTTGCAACGGGTGACGTTCACGATTTTATTAGCCAGTTCCAGTTCCTCGACCTCGACAACTATCAGACCGGCGGTCTTGGCACGCCGTACCCGGATATCGCAGGGGTATTCGCCTTCGTTCCAGAGCAGGATCACATGGGCGGCGTATTGCGGCTCCATGCCTAACTGGTAAATCTTTTTCTTATTCATGGCTCACCGCTTTTGTCCCATTGTCACTCCAATACTCCTCGGCCAGCCTCGGGTAGGCGACATATTCGCCGGTCTTACCGATAAACCGTCCCTTGCTGAAAGCCTTTCCTCCCTCGACCCATATTTTCAGCGTGGCATCATACATCACGCTTTCGGCCGCATCGCCTTTCGGGTTCTTGCCTTTGGCATGGCTGATGAAGATGAACAGCTTGCCGGGGAAGGCTTCTTTCAGCGCGATGTAGTCACGGTAACTCATGCGGGTGTACTGGAAGCTGTCAACCACCACGATGTTGTAACTCTTGTGGCGACGTAAGCGGGCTTTTAACGCTTCCATGTCCTCCTGTATGAATGCCAGCCGACGGCTTACTTCCGACATGCCGTGCATCTTCAGGTTGTTCTGTACCGTCAGGCACGCGCCCTCTTCCAGACTGTTGTAAACTACCCGGTCATACTTGCAAAGCTCCTTGCAAAGTTGCATGACGAACGACGTCTTACCGTTACCGCTGTTTCCCCAGATAAACCACACGCCGACACGCTCCGGTGTTCCGAACGCCTCCTTCCATTTTCCCTCGAAGGGGAAAGTATTATATTTTTTGTCCAGTATATCCCGGACGCTCAATGCTCGTTTCATATCTTTTGAACGGTGTTTGAATGTTATTAAAACGCTGTTTTACTCACCCATCCGTTTGGCCCGATGGATTGCTTTCTTCACGCGGCGAAGGTCGAAATCGCACGGCTCGGCATCCCGGATCACCTCCTCGATCTTCTTCTTATCCTGTACTCCGTTGGCCACGCAGATGGAGTAAACATCGCCGGCAGTCGTTTCCTCCAGTTCGAAGTATTTACGCCCCATACGGCTGAAAAACTCCTTATATCCGGGTTTCTGGTGACGCAAACCGAGGTTGATGCGCTTTTTGATGTAGTCGGTGGAAAGAAAAACGATTCCGCTTTTGTCCTCCAGTTTGTTGTACATGCTAATGAAATAATGGAACACCGGCTCGGTCAGCTTGTCCGCCTCATCGAAGATCAAAAGCGGCGCATCCATCTGTATCACGTCGTCCAGGATCAGGCCCCAGATTTCACGGATATTGTGCCCGTCCGTCTTGATCCCGACCTTTTGGGCGATCTCACGCACGAAATCGCCCTTCTTCATGTCCTCGGAGCAAAGGATATAGAAAACCTCCTTGTGCTCTTCCGTGTAAAGGCGTGCCGTCGTCGTCTTTCCGCATCCAGCCTCGCCGACCACCCACGTCACGTTACGCCAGCGCTGGGCATCATCCAGCGCATAACGGATTTCCTGATAGGCGGACGTCTCCACGATCTGCCAGCCGGTATCTTTCGACCGACAGCCTACCTGTGAGGCGATATTACGGAACATCTCGTCCGAGATATTCTCATACTTGCCGTTCATGATACTGCTGATCGTGCCGACACTGGTGTTCTTCAAGCTGCCAGCTGCCTTGTTCTGGCTCGGATATTTGGCGACGTATGTCCGGAGTGCCTCGCGGATCACGTCCTTTTCTTTGGTACTTAGTTCGTTCATATCGTTTATATTTTATAGATTATAATTTCTTGCTTTACAGTTTGCCTGCCACCTTGCGCATGTCAACAACCTTATTCTCCTTCAGTTGATCCCAGGTAAGGAGGCTGGCTTTCTTAGTCGCACGACCGATACGATATTCTTCCGGATTCCGGCTATACTTCCCTGTACGGCGGTCGATTTCACGTTGCACCTCGGCGGTTACACCTTTCAGTTTCGGTGTACTCAGACCGTGCTGTTCCGGAGCTACATTGTAGGCATATTCTATTTCTTTGGCAATCACCTGACGGTCGATACGATCCTGAATGTTCGCTTCCTGTTCCCGACGTATAAAGGCGGCCTCGCCCTCCGTCTGGTCCTGCAAGGCACGATGGATGACCATATAAGGCTCGGCCACCCGTTCGAACCGCCGGCCACCGGCATTGTCCTCCCAATACAGGCGAATACCGCGAAGGTCGTTCGGATCATACTTGACATAGAACCGGCGATAGGTATTTTTCATGCGCCATTTATGATCGGGCACGCCGGGACGCTCGTACACCTCGTAAGGCAGTTTCTTGTCGCCGATGGTGATCTCTATGCCCGAATCAGTGAAGGTGGCAGGCTTTTTCGTCCATATCCAAAAGATATCCACCATGTCATAGACCGTCACCACGTCCGTCTCCTCGTTTACACTTTTTTCGTACATCTCAATGCGGGGAATCCCGGTCGCCGGATGTTTGGCCTCGTTCCAGGCCTTGCGTGCTTCAGCGTAGTGGGCTTTCAGTTCCTCCAAAGTGAAAAGTTTGTCCTTGTTCGCCTCGACAAACTCCAAATTCGGACGGCTGCTCTCCTTTTTGGCGGTAATGTTCATACCGGTAAACCGCCAGTCCTTATTCAATTCCTGTTGTTGGAAACGGTTAAAGATGCTCTCTATCGTCTTACTTTGCCCGCTATAGGGGGCTGTCGGGCGGTGCACATGGCAGATCAGATCAAAGAAACCCGGCTCTTTCTTTCCCTTTTCCTTCTCCAGCCGCTTATGTCCGCCCTGGTTGTCGTGCACGATCTCGTAAGGCTTGTGCCCGCTAACCTGGACGGCCATGCGGTAGGCGTTATATTGTGCCTCGAAGTTCTCGTGATCACTAATGTAATAGCCCAGCAGCACCTCGCTGTAGGCATCCACCACCTCGTACACCATCGTGGTGCGCATATCCCCGTTCTCGTCCTGATAATACAAGTTCAGTTTCGTACCGTCGCCATACCAAAGCGTGTCGCGGCGTGAGGGCAGTTCCGTACGGTGCTTGCGGCCGAAACGCTGGTGCGCCGACATCTCGCCATGTACGGCGTCCCACCAAAGCGGCTGTATCTCCGGGCGGTTAAACCACATCGTCAGGCTGCGTTTGCTCTTCAGTTCTTTCCAGCCTTTTTCCGGTGCCACCCGGTTATACTCCTCGAATATCCGTGAGTCGGTATAAACCGGAACCCGGCTGCGCTTCAAGGCGATCAGGAAACGACCTGCCTCCTCGGTTATTTTCAACGTACTGGCGTTGCCTACCTTGCCGGAGATAAGGGAAGGGTATCCCTGTAATTTGTAACATCGGATTTTCCCCCTCAGTCGCGCAAGGTTTTCCGGCAGGGTATGACCATAGATTTCGCGCAAGTTCTCGCTGGTGGTGGCGACACATTCCCACAAAGTATTGAGGCTGTTGCCTAACATCTTCCGGTTGGTCGCCTTATCTTCCAAGTCACACACCAAGGTATTCAACACCGAAGCGTTCAAAGTATATTCTGCTATCAGTTTTTTGCTAAGCCCTGTTTGAACACCGTTCATGTCGTATTTGAACGCCTCGTAAAACTCTCTTGCCTTTTCGTCTATTTTCACCCTGTTTCTCATACGTTGTAATTTTAATGCTTCTACCGGATCACCATATTTCGCCACATAACGGGCCTTGTATTTTTCAGGGAGCGAGGAATAGATAATCAATGCGCAGGAACCTTCGCCACCGCCACGTTTGGCGGTTCGGATTCTTTTTCTGGTGATGTTGCTGTTTAAAGTACTATACTTTATAACAGGATCATCGCCAGAGGTAAGCTCCTCATAGGTTACACATAGTTCGTTTTCGAAATATTCCATCACTCAGCTGTTTTGCTTACTAAAAATCTTCCAGTTTGTCTATCGGCACTCTTTTTATCAGCCGCACGGAATTGCCGAAATTCAATACTGCCAAAAACATCACCCAAATCGAATTGCCGTCCGTCAATCCCGCCATCAAGGTAAAACTGAGCAGGAAGTAAACGACATACAGCTTTTCTTTTCCGGTAAGGGTGTGCCACCAGACAAATTCACCTTCAAACGGTTTTAACGAATTCTTCCTCATGGCTTGTATCATTTACCGGTTCGTCACCCACTTCGACACCACCACGCGTCAAAGCCATTTTCCGGATCGCCTTCGCCAGCTTGGTATCCTTCCGGTAAGCCAGCGAATGCGACACCATCTCGTAGGTGCAGTTCATCAGTAAAGCGATCCGCTTTACCTCCCCATGCTCAACTATGATTCGTCTCTTCATTTCTATATCTGTTTTAATCCGTTATTGTTGTTACTTACTTGTGAGCGATCCCGGATTCGAACCGGGGACAATGGCTTCTATGGATAAGTTTCGCCTGTTCTACCTGCCTGAACTAATCGCCCGCCCATCTTTCCGGGCTGTCCTAACCCACAATCTATTTGCCTTAGAATAATTCCACTTGTTGCTTACATGTACTGTCGTAGAAATAGCCATCGGAGTAGAAGGCTATTACCAAGCCGTCGTTATCCACTATGTCAATCTGTGTATTATAGATATTGTTTCCATAGCGTATCTCCAGCGTACAGTTGTTGTAGCGTTTACCTCCGGTTTCTACGCCGCGTTTATCCTCTACCAATCGTTCCGCTAAATACACGGCCTGACGGCTCTCGATATCCATTTCTTGCCAACTATTACGGTTACCTGACTTTCGAATTACTTTCATATACTTAATTTTTAATGTTATTATTCAGCATTTTCCACCTTAAAAAGAAAGTCCCTATCTGCCAATACCCGCTTCACAAAAGACAGGTCGTGTTTATCTACCGGGAAGAACACGGCTTGATAGTCCACACTCGGATAAGCCTTGATAGCCGTTTTCTCTGCCATCCTCTTAACCAGTTCGTAAAGAAATCCGACTGTTTCTGCCGTCGCCTGAGCGATAATCACTTTTGCCTTCATCGTTTCTTATTTATATTCGTTTATAATCGGTTTCAAACTCACGCCGTAGCAGCTCATCAAGCGCCGGATAAGATTCTTTACATAAAAATCGGGAGCGGAAAACACAATCCCGGTCTCTTCAGTGTATCTGAAACTGATACCGTCCATCATCAACACGTAAGCGACTTTGTGCTTCACGCTTTGTGTCTGCCATTCTTTAATCTCGTCATTCATATCCTTTGCCATTTTTAAGTTTTACTTCTAATATTCGTTTATATGGCCGCCTTTTCATATCTTTGAAGCGTGTTCATATTTTGAATACACTGTAATATTATACACAAAATGGGAATAATCAAAATAAAAACAAGAAAAATTTCACATTATGGGAAAAAATCTCGATAAGTCTGCTGTTTTAGATCGAATCAAAGAGCATTACTCATTAAGAGGCAATGCAGATTTAGCACGTTTTTTAGGTGTGGCTCCCAATACTATTACAAATTGGTATAACAGACTTACTTTTGACATAGATGCCATATACACAAAATGTGAAGGAATCGATTTCAATTGGCTTCTAACAGGAATTACCTCCTGCTCACAAAAAGAGAAAGAAGAAATTTTGCCGGAGATTAACTATAAATACAAAGGTGCTCCATATTATAATGTAGATTTCATTGGCGGATTTGATATAGTTTTTAATGACCAAACAAGAAACCCTGACTATTACATTAACTTTGAACCCTATAATAAGCCAGGCGTAATATGGTGTAATATTACGGGACATTCTATGGAACCAGAATTAAACAACGGTGATTTTATTGCTATGAAAGAAATGACCTCGCCAATAGAATATTTGCCATCTGGAGAAATATATGGAATTATTACAGACGACTATCGTACTGTAAAACGTATTCGAATGTCAGACAAAGAGGGATTCGTACGCTTAATACCAACTAACAAAAGCCCAGAATATAGAGAACAAGACATACCTGTTAGTATGATTCGAAAAGTTTTTGCTGTATTAGGTAGTATGCATAGACTTTTTTAGTCAAAGTATTGATTACTAATTTATTTTGATATATTTTATACTATTGATTTTACAAATACATATATTTTTATATGGGGGAAAACGCTTTAAAAAGACATATTTTGTCATTATTATAGACTTATATACCTATTATTCGGCACTTAAAATACTGCGTTTTGCATTACCAAATGCATTACCTATTAACACATTTCGTTTTTGTTTTCTCTATAATGTATTACTAAACGCATTACCAAGCGCATTACCAACACAGAAAAAGCGGTATTTCCGACCGTTCAAACCGGTAGGAAACCCGCTATCACAAAGAAAGTCGTTTGAATACAACTTAAACACTAATAAAACAACTACTTACAACTTCTTATTAGGTGCGACTGGATAATCATCGCCCGTTTGGTAATCTTGCAGCCACCATCCGTCAATCCAGCATGCAAAAGGCTGCTTTTGGTAATCCCGACTTCTGCCTCCGTCAGTACGTCGAAGATGGCTGAAAGGCTGCCAAAATAATAATTCTTCTTCTCGTAAAGTAAATGCACATGAATAACTTTTGTCATAACGATTTGGTATTTTCTTTCTCGCAAATATACCAAATAATAATTATTTGGAATAATCAAAGAAACATTTTCCACCATCACAGCCAAAATCAGGCAAAAGAAAAGAGGCCGTTTAAAACCTCTTTACCACTCTGACAATCAAATGTCCATCCGAGCAAACAAAACGCCCCTGTGCACCCCGTTTGCGCCCGTACAGGCCCAATATTAAACCGGTGTAAGCTCCAATGTAAAGCAACCGTTTAAAAACCGTTCAAAACAGGCCACCGATGTAAGCCCAGTGTAAAGCCTGTGCCACTTTTCGTTTTGCACACTCTTCTTGCCCTTCACCGGTCTAACTTATTGATATTCTTATTGTATGGTCATTTTCCCTATCAGTAGGTCTTTACACATTTCGTTTTACCCCCCTTAGATAAAGTGATTAACTCCGGATATTATGAGGTCGTATCTGATTTCTCCGCTCCATTTAAAGTGGCGAATGAGTCTTGTAAAGAAAATATTTTCGTGGTACCGATGCAAAATGGTATCAATTCAAATGGAGACTACGAGTTTCATTTCCATAAATTCTCCGGACATCCCAAGTCTCGCCAGATGTGGGGTATAAATGTGGGCGGTTGGAATGGAGGTTGCGCTACTCCGGACTTCCTTGCTTTATATAAAGATGACGATACCCGGAAAAAGGCGACTTTTATTTACGGTTTGATTTATGATAAGGTCACGGGCGAGCCTGTTGAGGATGGTGATAATCCGGGAAAACAATTGGAATTGACTATTGAGGTATCTTCTATTAATGCCGCTTATCGTTGGGAAGGCGCTCGTATTCAGAAGTATGAATATGAGTTGGGTATGACTGGTAATATGAACAATGATTTTGTTTTATATCGTTTAGCTGATATCTATTATATGAAGGCTGAAGCTATTTTGAGAGGTGGTAATGCCGCTACTTTATCAGCTTTGTGTGCGGAACCTGCATTCCAGTTAATACGTGAAAGGGCAAATCAGCCTGTGTATACTCCGGAAACATTAACGTTGGATGAGTTGATCAATGAACGTGGCCGTGAATTTGCTTGGGAAGGTTGGCGTCGTCAAGACTTGGTTCGTTGGGATAAGTTCGCTAAAGGTAGCTGGACATTTAAGGAAGCCTTGAATAATAATTCGCGTGATTTATTCCCGATACCATACGATCAGATTACGAAAAACCAATCTTGGAAACAGAATCCGGGATATTAATAGTTGTGTTTTTATGCATATGGATAGACGACAATTCGTGAAAAACCTAGGACTGGGCACAGCCTCTTTAAGCATGGGAAGCTTGGTAACGGCTTCCTCATGTGCCCCGTCCGGGGATTCCTCCCTTAAACAAAACGTCAAGGAAGGAGAGGATGGACAGTTTTTATTTATCGGTGACGATATCGCCATCGCCCAGACAGAGTATGGGAAGGTGCAGGGATATCTGCTGAATCATGTATATACGTTCTTGGGAGTTCCTTATGGGGCTGATACGTCGGGAAAAAATCGCTTTATGCCTCCCCAAAAACCAGAGCCGTGGACAGATGTGAGACCTGCGGTTTTTTATGGGAATACGGCGCCGCAACGTATGGAGAACCGGTGGCCCAATAATTACGGAACTTTTGCCGATCATTGGAACTACTGGGATGTGAGTGAGGATTGCTTATATTTAAATGTATGGACACCGGGCATTGCGGATGGTAAGAAACGTCCCGTATTGGTGTGGCTGCATGGCGGCGGTTTTACAAATGGTAGTGGGATCGAGCAGGATGGATATCATGGAGAGAATATAAGCCGGGAAGGAGATATCGTATTCTGTTCCATTAATCATCGGTTGGGGCCGATTGGCTTCTCTGACTTATCTGGTGTTGGTGGAGAAGCGTATAAGGATTCCGGAAACGTGGGGATGTTAGATATTATTGCCGCCTTGCGATGGGTTCATGATAATATCGCCAATTTCGGTGGAGATCCCGGGAACGTAACGGTTATGGGACAATCCGGAGGAGGTTCTAAGGTCTGTACAGTAGCCGCTATGCCGGCGGCAAAAGGTTTGATCCATAGAGCCGTGGCTTTAAGTGGATCTACGGTAGGAGCTTCCGATCAGGTGATGACCCGGAAGGTGGGAGAATATATTTTGAGAGAAGCGGGGCTGACCGCTTCCCAACTGGATAAATTGCAAAGAATACCTTGGCGGGAATATTTGGATATAGCGGATAGGGCTTGTAAAAAGTGCTGGGAAGATCAAGGGATTAGCATGAGACGGACTTTTGGCCCTGTTGCTGATGACCGGAATATTCCGGCCGGTGTATTCTACTCCGGTGAGAGCCATTTGGAGTCTCCTGTCGTCCCGATGATATTCTGTACGACTTTCCATGAATGGAACCCGAACAGGGCGGATGCGGCCTTGGAAAAAATCACTCAAGACGGTGTGAGCGAGAAACTGAGAAGTCAATATGGTGATAAAGTGGAATCGATCGTGAAGGCTTTCGCCAAGAATTTCCCGGATAAGACTCCGATGGAGCTTTGGGCGATGATTTTGTCTTCCCGTCAACGAGTGGTTGAGGCGGCTAACGCAAAATTAAAGCAAGGCCAGCCTGTGTATGTAGCTTGGTTTGGCTGGTGTCCGCCCTTGTTTAATAACCGTATGCGTGCGTTCCATTGCTCGGATATCTGTTTCTGGTTTAAAAATACGGATCGGATGTTTACTCATACGGGTGGAGGTAAGGTACCTCGTGCGTTGTCAGATAAGATGTCTGGCGCTTTGTTGAATTTCATGCGGACAGGAGATCCGAACGGAGGAGAGTTACCCGCTTGGCCGAAATACACGGAAGAAAATGGAGAGGTGATGATCTTGAATAATACGTGTGAGGCTCGGAATGATCCGGACCGGGAGGCCCGTAAATCTTTGGAGGTTTAATTTAAAACGAGAGTGTTATGCTTGAGAAAAAGATTTCAAGACGTAATATGCTTCGGACTACCGGTTTGGCGGTTTTGGGCAGTACGTTCGCAGGCTTGGCTTCTTGTGCTCCGAAGAAAAAGGAGGAGCCATCACCCGAAGCATCCTCTTCGAAACGTCCTTTCCGTGTCTGTCTCAATGTCTCTACGATAGCGGGTTATAAACTTCCTGTTCAAAAACAGATTGATTTATGTGCCGAGGCTGGTTTTGAGGGAATTGAGTTATGGACCCGTGATGTGGATGCGTTCGTAAAGCAAGGGGGAACTTATGAGACACTCAGGCGTCAGCTGGAAGGCTCCGGACTTTTATTGGAGAATATGATCGGTTTTGCCTCGTGGTTTGCCGATGATCCTTCGAAACGGAAGGAAGGGCTAAACCAAATGCGGCATGATATGGAGATGGTAGCGGGATTGGGCGGTAAATTTATCGCCGCTCCTGCTCAAGGAGTTACTCAATTGGATCGTACACGGTTGCCGGAGTATTCCGAACGCTATCGGGCGATACTGGATTTAGGGGATGAGATGGGTGTCACTCCGATATTGGAACTATGGGGGGCCGGGGTTCTGAATCAATTATCGGATACCATGGCGATAGCGATCGCCTCCGGGCATTCGCTGGCTTCCGTCTTATTGGATTTCTACCATTTGTACAGAGGAGGAAATAGTTTTGATAGTTTACGCTTGATAAATGGGAAGATCCTTCCGGTTTTTCATATCAACGATTATCCGGAGTTGCCTCCTCGTACGGAGTTGAGAGATTCGGATCGGGTGTTTCCGGGAGATGGTATTTGCCCGTTTAATAAAGTACTTCCTTTGCTATACGACTCCGGTTTCCGGGGTGGGTTATCCGTAGAGCTTTTTAATAAGGGATATTGGGAAACCATGGATGTAAAGGAGGTCTTAAGGAAGAGTTTTGAGAAAACCACACAGGTAATCAATAGTTCGATGGGATAAAAGTTTGTTGGGATTTAGGAAAGGGACTGCCTCGAGGTGTTTTACCTTCGAGGCGGTCCCTTCTGTTTTTATAGTATCTTCTCTTAAAAATCAATTATTTTATAATCCGCTGTGATATAAAAAGTAGTATATTTGCGTACATCCAAAATAAACAGTTGTTTTGCGGAGGGTTATAGGGGTTGTTATCATCGGAAAAGCCGGTAATAAAAGATATACATTATAATGAACTTACTTCAGAGATATGTGAGTCATGGTATAGCTATAGGTTTGTTAGTATTTATAATGCTAGCGTTTAATTTGTCTGTGTTAGCGCAGACAAGTGAAAAACGTGTACTTAGGGTTGCCTTTCCGCAGGTAGATGGCATGAGTTGGACGGCCGAAGATGGTACTCATCATGGTATGCTCGTAGACTATCTCAATGAGATCGCCAAATATACCGGTTGGGAATACGAGTACATAGATACGAAGGGACCGGCTATGTTGAATGAATTTGTTGAGGGTAAGTACGAGTTGATGGGTGGAAACTATTATATACCCGCTTTAGAGAAATATTATGCTTATCCGAACTATAATATGGGATATAGCCGTTCATTATTACTTGCCCGATCTGATGATCGCTCTATCCATAGTTATGATTTGGAGAGTATGAATGGTAAAACCATCGGTGTGTATGAGAATGCAAGGGAGAACATTCGCCGTCTCAAAGAGTTTATGGCTATCAACGGATTGTATTGTAATATCCGATATTACAAACAAGAAGATATGGTGGGGAAAATCGGGTTATATCCCTATCTGGCTAAAGGTGAGATCGATTTGTTACTAAATAATGTTGCCCATATTAGCGATTCTGTCCGTGTAGTCGTGGCATATGACTCTCAGCCTTATTATATCGTGACCAATCCGGGTAATAAAGAAGTCTTGGATGGTTTGAATATGGCTTTGGAACGGATATTGGATGCCAATCCTAATTTTGCGGCGGAACGTTATGCCGTTAATTTCCCAGACCGGCTCGTAAACATCCAACTGAGCGACCGGGATCTGGAGTATGTCAATGAGAGGAAAACGATCACGGTAGCCGTACCTGAGAATTGGTATCCTTTGTATTGTAAAGAAACGCCGCTGAAGAACCATACGGGTATCATGGCGGATGTACTGGATGAGATTAAAAGTTTCACAGGGCTACGATTCTCGTATGTATATGCGAAAAATTATGCTGATGCGATCCGTTTGATACAGCAAGGGGATGCCGATATCTTAGGTTTTTTCTTGGGAGATGAGAACGATGCGGCCCAGCTAGGACTTGCGCTTTCAGCCTCTTATGTGAGTGCTAACAATATCATAGTGCGCAATAAAGCATGTAGTTATCCCGCACCGGGTCTGGTTGGAGCCTTAGTGGAAAATCAACGATTGCCGAGTGGTATATCGGTGGAGAAGATACGGTTCTATCCGAGTATTAAGGAGGCGTTATTTGCCGTCAATAATGGTGAGGCTGATTTTATTTATGGTTTGTCCTCTAGGATGGAACAGGATATCTTGCGCTATCATTTTACGAATCTTGCTCCCGTAACGTTGGTCAATGATCAGAGTACGATAAGTTTCGCGTTGCCTATCCCGGTCGATCCGGATTTGCTTACCATACTCAACAAGGCGATCAATAATCTTTCTGAGTCCGAGAGGACTGTTATACGCAATCGGAATCTGGAATCTATCGGCGTGAGTGAATTTTCTCTTACGGACTTTATATATGCGAATCCCTTACAATTCATGTTTATCGTGATGTTTGTCCTGTCGGTGCTATTTACGGCATTACTGCTGGCTATAGGGGCCCGGATGAAAGCGACCGTGATACAGGGCAACCTGAAACGGGCTGAGGCGGCTAACTTGGCGAAGAGCGAGTTTCTTTCCCGGATGAGTCATGAGATCCGTACGCCGATGAACGGAATTGTAGGTATGAGTACTATCGCCATGCAAAACATAGATAATACCGATAAGATAAAGGACTGTCTTGAGAAAGTAATCATGTCTTCCAAGCATCTTCTCGCTCTCATTAACGACGTGCTGGATATGTCGAAGATAGAAAGCGGAAAAGTGGAACTTCGACATGAGAGCTTTAATTTCCGGGCATTCTTGCAGGACTTTGAAAATCTGTATGGCGAGCAGGCCAAGAGTAAAGGGATCAGCTATGAGACGGTATTGGCTAGTGATCTGGAAGTACAGATTATAGGAGACTCCTTGCGCTTGAATCAAGTTCTCTCTAACCTGTTATCGAATGCGTTGAAATTTACGCCGGCCAAGGGAATAATTAAACTTCGGGTATCTAAAACAGGTGAGGATCAAGAGAATGTTTACCTTCGTTTCGAGGTAATCGATACGGGATGTGGTATAGCCGAGGAGAATTATGATAAGATCTTCGAATCGTTCGAACAGGAAAATGTGGATGTCACTTATAAATATGGAGGCACAGGATTAGGGCTTTCTATCGTTAAGCGTTTCACTCAGTTGATGGGAGGTGGCATACATGTGACAAGCGTGCAGGGGAGTGGCAGTACATTCACGGTTGATCTGCCTTTCGGCAAAATAAAGGAGTCGGGTAAGCCCACTCGTTTTTCCGATATTGATGGGCGAAGTGACCTTGCGAGGGATTGTTATGTGATTGATTATGATTTCAAAGGTAAACGGATCTTATTAGTTGAGGACAACGAGCTTAACCGGGAGATCGCGGAGGAATTGATCGGAGCTACCGGTGCTTCGGTGGAGAGCGCTGAGGACGGGGTGCAGGCCGTAAAGAAGTTTAAGGAATCTGCCGAAGGATATTATGATTTGATATTGATGGATGTGCAGATGCCGCATATGGATGGTTATGAGGCTACCCGATGTATCCGGGCATTGGGGCGTTCTGATGCTCAAAAGGTTCCTATCTTCGCTATGACAGCCAACGCATTCGCTGAGGATGTGCAGAAAAGTAGGGAAGCCGGTATGAATGCTCATATATCTAAGCCGTTGGATATACGTGCCGTGTATAAACAAATGAACCGATACCTTCAAGGATAAATAAAGGATCGATGAATAAATAAAAAGGGACCGCCTCGGGAAATTAGGTTTTCGAGGCGGTCCCTTCTGCTTTTATTAGATATTCTTTATTTTTCCGTAATTACCGAGAATTCACCGATACCCGCTTGCTTTTTATTATCTACGATACGGGTTGCGACCAAACGGATTTGGTTACCTTTCGTTATCGGGAAATGTACGACTTGCTCGATCGGGTTAGCCTTGATATTGGAGAATTCGCCTTCGGCCACCTTCTTTCCATTAATATATAATTGATAGTTGGAGATATGACCGCTTGCGTCACGTCCTTGGTTCGGGGTGTAGCGGAATCCGGATATAGGCATTTCTTTCGCTAATTGTACGACTAACTCTTGTTTCCCTTGTGGCAAATAGTAGGTCGTGTAGCCGTTTCCGTCTAGGATCAGGCTGGTTTTCTCATCTTTCGGTGATACGATCGTGTAATCACAAGCAGGAATATCGAACGTTTGTGCGGAAACCGGACTGACTGTATCGAAAGTCGGATCATAGGCAATCGCCTTGACAGTTCCTTTTTGAGCGAAAGCGAATGGCGCCTGATAAAGCGGTGAGTCCTTGGTCGGATCTGAGCCGTCGGTGGTATAATGAACCTCGGAGCCTTTATCCCCGGCCTGTATGGTTACCTCGTCATTGATATTACGGGCAATCGTTGGCTCGGTCACCAAGGCGGGGGCAAGGTATGCCTCCACGTTATTGATACAAAGCGGTCCGCGGGCATCCGTGAAGTTGATGCGTATCTTCTCCGCTTTCTCGGTCTGGAAACGGACAATTCGTTTATAGCCGACAGTTGTCGTAGAATCCACGGTCTGTGCCGGAATCCATTTACCCTCTTGCTCGAGTTCGATATTGAACGAGCGTACTCGTTGTCCTAATGGGATATATTCTTGTATGACCAAGCGGTTTACATCGGTAGGATGGGTTAACGTGAAAGTCAATGAACCACTGGTTACGACATCGTCCGTAGCCCAATAGGTATCCCAATCCCCATCTACTGCCTTATTGGGACTAAAATTACGTCCTCTTTTATTGCTCGCTTGTACGTAACATCCTTTCAAAAGATTCTCCTTAAAGTCATTTTGGATGGTTTGATACCATTGTACGGCACGGGCGGAGTCTACCGGACTTATTTTTCCGTTCAACGCTACGGGGAAGTTCAATAGGAAATTGGCGTTATGCCCGACGCTTCGGTAATAAAGATCGACTAATTTTGCCAGAGATTTGACTTGGTGATCTTCCCGGGAGTGATAGAACCATCCCGGACGGATAGATACATCGCATTCCCCACCTAGCCACATCGGTCCGTTCTCATCTCCCCATACACTCTGTTGGAAAGTAGGCATGGAGGGTTCCGGGGCGAAGATGCTCCATTGGGTATCACCGGCCCAACCTTCCTCGTTACCGATCCAGCGGATATCGGGTACTGTCCCTCCGAAAACCATGATATCCGGGTGGTGCGCCTTGATCGTGTCTCGTGCCCGCTCATATTGATAATAGGTCTTGGCGTCTATAGCACGGGTTTCATTCGTGCCGCCATACCAGCCATTGCCACCGTTTGCCCCATCAAACCAGTATTCGAACAACGGGCCATAGTTGGAGACTAATTCATGTAATTGGGCATGGAATTTCTCTACATATCCCGGTTGTCCGTAGTTCTCACTGTTTCTGTCCCAAGGGGAGAGATAGACACCGAATTTCAGCCCGTGTTTCTTACAAGCGTCGGATAGTTCTTTTACCATATCCCCTTTGCCATCTTTCCAAGGAGAATTCTTTACGCTATATTCGGTTGTGGCGGTAGGCCATAGACAGAAACCGTCGTGATGCTTGGTGGTTAAGATTACGCCTTTCAATCCGGCGGCTTTGATTGTTTGCGCCCATTGATCGCAATCCAGATCCGTTGGATTGAATGTGGAGGCGGGAGTGTTTCCGTAACCCCATTCCAGATCATTGAACGTATTTAATCCGAAATGGACAAAGGCGTATGTTTCCATCTTATGCCATTCAACTTGTGCCGGCGTGGGAACGGGCAGGATAGGGGCGGGCGCTGTCGCTTCTTTACAGGAGAAGAAGGAAAACAACCCAAGCCCCAATAAAATAGAGGAACTCAAGTGCTTCATTATTTGTTTATATTTAGATGAGACCTCAAATATATGAAAAAAAACGGCAGATTTTTATTCTGTCTTTAGATATCTAGATAAAAGATAAAGTCTCCTGTCTTTTAGATGTCTCCTCTGGGGAAATTTTCATGCTAGCATATATTTGTTTATCAATTGTTTGCAGTGCCAGTTTATTTATCGCCTTTGGCACGGTCGTGCCATCACAGTGGCAACGCTGTGCCATCCGTGTGGCAGGGCCGTGCCATCGTAGTGGCACAGTATTGCCGCTATGATGGCAAGGGTACCGGCTATATCGTTTACGTGAGTAGTCGGTATTTTTGCGTGTGCTATATTATAATGTACCCGATATCCGTTGCCGTAAAAAACTTGAAAAATAATGCCCGATAAATTTGGACCGTATGTTTTATAGCATTACTTTTGCACCCGCTTTCGAGAGAGAACGGCGCTTCAGAAATGATGGAAACGTG